>Ga0209705_10000028_pt1 | contig 65503 bp, 54 predicted proteins | sample PPLLaktember2015_5_FD_187262 | JGI IMG/M metagenome (GOLD analysis project Ga0209705, IMG submission 187262) | Freshwater sediment microbial communities from Prairie Pothole Lake near Jamestown, North Dakota, USA - PPLs Lake P8 Core (1) Depth... | ecosystem: Environmental > Aquatic > Freshwater... | reverse complement strand
GTTTGAGAGCTGGCGTGCATGGTTCCGCCAGAGACGGCGAACCGTACCACACCTTGCGCGCCACCACTTCGCCGGTCAGACCTTGCGCCCATAGTTCAAGAGCCCCGCCGGCCCCTTCGGCGGGTGGGTGCGGATCGCGGCCTCGTCCGGCTCGGTACCCCAGCCGGGCCGATCGGGCATGACCAGATGACCGTCGACGATCTCGGGGAGGTGGCTGAACAGCTCATGGTCCCAGGCGATCCGGTCGATGTCGGTCTCTAGGATGCGCAGGTTCGGCACGACCGCCGCGAAGTGCGCATTCATCATCGTGCACAGGTGGCCGTAGAAGTTGTGCGGGGCGACGTTGACCTCGTGCGCCTCGGCTGCTGCTGCGATCTTCATCGACTGCCATACCCCGTTCCAGGGGGTATCGATGATGGCGATGTCCATCGCCTGCTCGCGGAAATAGGGGAGGAACTCGCGCAAACCGAGCAGCGTCTCGCACGAGCTGATCGGATGCGGGCTGTGCCGACGGATGAGCCCCAGCGCCTCGGGACTGTAACTGTCGATCTCGACCCAGAACATTTCAAGATGGGCGATGGCTCGGAGGATCTTGAGATAGCCCTCGGTTTTGGCGTTGAAGTTCAGGTCGAGCAGAATGTCGACGTCCGGACCGGCGCCGTCGCGGAGTGCCTCGAGGTGCATGACGAGATTGCGCAGGACGTCCCGCTCGACGTTCAACTCCGGCGAGAACGGGACACCGAAGCCCGGCCGCCAGCCGCGGGGATTCTGCTGGTCCGTGTCGTAGGTGAAGATGTTGGTCTTCAGCGCACGCAAACCCTTCTCGCGCACTTCGCGGCCTATCGCCTTGACCCCATCGAGGTCCGTGATGGCAGGCTTGTAGTGTGTGGGGTGATTGATCCGCCACGTAGCGCAGTGCGACCAATACACACGGATACGGTCGCGGATCTTCCCGCCGAGTAGCTCGTACACCGGCACGCCGAGCCCCTTTGCCTTGGCGTCGAGCAGGGCGTTCTCTATTGCTCCCATGGCAAGTGCGACGATGCCGCCGGCGGCCGGGCGGGTGGCACAATAGAGCTCGGCGTAGATGCGTTCGTGCGCGCCGACCGGCTGGCCGACGACGCGGGCCGCGAGCCGCTCGATGACGGTGCTCACGCCGGGCGCGCCGAACCCCTCGTCGAACTCGCTCCAGCCGACGACACCGGTATCGGTGGTGAGCTTGACGAAGTGGTAGTTGCGCCATCCGGCATCGCAGGCCAGCGTCTCGATGCTCTTGACCTTCATGGTTTCCTCCTTCTGAAGAGTGATTCGCGTTCGAACAACGGCAGAGACGTTACCAAACCCGGCAGACCCCTGGGCAAATATGGCAGAGTTGCCCGACCATGACCTACGACTACATCATCGTCGGCGCCGGCTCGGCGGGCTGCGTGCTGGCGAATCGGTTGACCGCGGGCGGCCGCTACAGGGTGCTGCTCCTCGAGGCCGGGCCACGCGACACCAATCCCTGGATCCACGTTCCGCTCGGCTATGGGAAGCTGTTCGCTACCCCGAGCGTGAACTGGATGTACCAGTCGGAGCCCGAGCCCGAGCTGAACGGTCGCAGCGTGTTCACGCCGCGCGGCAAGGTGCTTGGCGGCTCCAGCTCGATCAACGGGCTGGTCAACATTCGCGGCCAGCGCGAGGACTTCGACGATTGGGCCAGGCTCGGCAACCCGGGTTGGAGCTACGCGGACGTGCTGCCTTACTTCCGGAAATCCGAAGATCAGCAGGGCGGAGAAAGCGAATACCACGGAGCAGGCGGGCCGCTCTCGGTTAGCGCGCTGCCGGACCGGCACGCCCTCTGCGACGCCTTCATCGCGGCGGCTGGCGAGATCGGAATTTCGCGCAACGACGACTTCAACGGTGAGCGGCAGGAAGGCGCCGGCTATTATCACGCGACGGCACGCAAGGGGCGGCGGGTGAGTTCCGCGGTCGCCTACCTGCGCCCGGCCCGGAAACGGCCGAATCTGCGCTTGCAGACCGAGGCGCTCGTCACGCGCATCCGCTTTGAAGCCCTGCGGGCCGTCGGCGTGGGGTACCAGATGGGGGGCGTCTCACACACTGCGCGGGCGCATCGCGAGGTGCTGCTGTGTGGTGGCTCCTTCAACTCGCCGCAATTGCTGCAGCTCTCCGGGGTGGGGTCACGGGCCCTGCTCGAGCGCCATGGCATTCCAGCCGTGCTCGATGCGCCGGGTGTCGGCGACGGCCTCCAGGATCACTTCTATGTCCGCACGGTCTGGAGGTGCACCCAGCCGATCACGGTCAACGACACCATGGCGAGCCTCGCGGGACGGATCGCAATGGGATTGCGCTATGCGTTCTTGCGCCGCGGTCCCTTGACCGTCAGCGCGGGTTACGCAGGCGCCTTCCTGCGTACGCGTCCCGAGCTCACTCGTCCGGACGTGCAGCTCTACCTCATCAACTTCAGTACGGACAAGATGGGGACGTCGCTGCATCCGTTCTCCGGATTCACGGCGTCGATGTCGCCATTGCGCCCCGAGTCACGAGGTTTCGTGCGCATCCGGTCGGCCGATCCACACGAAGCTCCGGCGATTCAGTACAACTACCTCTCGACGGAGAATGACCGGCGAACTGCGATCGACGGCCTGAAGACGATTCGCGCGCTCATGCAGGGCAACGCGATGAAGCCATACGTCCTCGCCGAGCACGCACCCGGTGATCGCGCTCGCACGGACGACGAATGGCTCGACTATGCGCGTCAGGTCGGCGGGACGGTGTATCACCCCACGTCGACGTGCCGGATGGGGCAGGACGGGCTGGCCGTCGTCGACGAGCGTCTACGCGTGCGTAGACTCGCGGGGCTACGCGTAGTCGATGCCTCGATCATGCCCAATGTGGTTTCGGGCAACACCAACGCGGCCACGATCATGATCGCGGAGAAGGGGGCGGACATGATTCTCGAGGACGCGCGAGCGTCGTGACCATGACCACGCCATGGGTGGCCCGATCGAGAGCGTTCGTTCCCTCCGCGGCTCCAGAAGCTCGCCTCGCCGGGGCGTGATAGCCTCGCCAGATGCCCGCTTACCACTTGGCCCTGCGGCTAGACCCTCGCGACGCGCAGCCGAACTGGCTGTACGACCCCGCCGCGCCGGCGTTTCGCAAGTCCTTCTACCGCTCGCTCGGGCTGCGCGGGACCGACACCTGGGCCACGATCGATCCGCTCGCGCCGAAGAGCGGCGCCACGCTCGACCGGATCGAGCTTCTCGTCAAGTCCGGCGCGGTCGCGCTCGCCGAAGCGCGGCTCCGGGAATCGCTGACCGGGCAGGAGCTGGAAGCGTGCGAGTGGTTCGCGCTGGAGAACCGCTTCTTCAAGGGCGATCCCGGATTCTCGCTCTGGGACGACTACCCGTCGTGCCGGTCGGCCGCGATCCCGGATGGGATCCACCTGTTCGCGGACGTCGTCGTCTCGGAGGCATTCCGCGGCGGATGGGTGCGCGACGAAGCGTATCGGTCCGACCCACTCCTCGCCCGGTTCGCGAGCCTCCTGCCCGAGAAGTCCGAGGCGGCGTTCGTTGGCCTGACGGTCCTCTCCGTGCCGCGCTACTCGCGGGCGTACCTGCCCGTGGCCGATTTCGCGTACGTATCGCTCACCCCGGATGGTCCGAACCGGGAGGGCAAGGTGCTCAGGTTCCGCCGGCTCTGCGCGAGCCGTCGGGCGCGCGATGCGCTGCTCGGTGCAGGGCTCATCCGGGAGCAGGACGCCGAGCCGCTGCTCGTGGTCGACGCACCGCCGGTGGGCGCACCCGATCTCGATCGCCTGCATCCTCCGCCGCCACCCATGTACACCGATGCCGAGCTTGCGGGGCTGCGCGCGGCGGAGCAGGCAATCAGCCGCCGGTAGGCCGCTTAAGCATCTGCCGGTCGCGCTTGGTCGGGCGGCCGCGCAGGCCTAACGCGGGCTCGGGGAGCGCACAGCAGACATGATCCCGGAGGATGCGCGAACAGCCTGACAACGGCTGCCGTCCGAGCGCCGTGAGGCGCACCGTTCTACCGCACCCGCTCCCACACCAGCACACCGATCACCTCCTGCCCGCCGCGACGGATCGGCGGGGTGGTGAGGATCAGCTTGTTGTCCTCGAGCTTGTAGTAGCGCACCTGTTTGCTGCCGGTCCAGTTCGGGAACATCGCCTGCTGGACGTGGTGGGTGACGGTGCGCGCACGCTCGTCCACCTCGTAGCGCCCCCAATAGGCGTTGTAGCTTTCGAACGCAGCCTTGATCTCCTCCGAGCTGCCGCGCAGTTGGTCGCCTACCGCGAAGCGAGCGCGCTCCCGGCGGCCAAGCTGTGCCGACATGTTGCCGTGGGCGTCGTACATGATCATGCCTTGGGGCTCGGGACCCCAGGGGGAGTCCAGTACCGTTCCGTCCACGGACCGGTACTCGGCGGACACCAACCGCCAGGCACCAGGGAAGCGGCTGGCCTCGCTCATGGCCTGGGCGCCGGATACTGCGATCACTGCCGCGAAGCAAAGCGCGGCCTGTAGCACGCGCTCGACCCACTTCATGTTCATGTCGGCCCCTCTTGTCTGTTGTAGGGCCGACGGCTTCAGTCCGTCTGCCCCGACGCCGATTATAGGGCGGGCGCCATGCTGGCGTAGAATCCGCCCCTGACAATACTGCAGGTGCTGCATATGCGCCCTGGCCTGTTCCTGATCCGGGCCTACCTGAACGCCTACCGCAAGGCCTCGGAGTTTCTCGCCCACAAGCTGCGGCGGAACTTCTATCTGTATCTGGCCGCGCTGTTCTCCGTAGCGGTGGTGCTGGATGCGTTCGTGTTCCATCAGATCGTCGACATGCGCCAGCGCGCCTACGACCTGGTGATCAAGAACCGCTTCATCAAGCCGAAGCCGGACCCGCAGATCGTCATCGTCGATCTCAACGAGAAAAGCCTGGCGGACATGGCGTCCGAGTACGGACGCTGGCCCTGGCCCCGCCAGGTCCTGGGCGAGTTCCTCGAGCAGGTGCAGGAGCAAGGGCCCAGAGCAGTGGTGTTCGACATTCTGTTCAGCGACCCCGACGTCTACAACCCGGACAGCGACACCTACTTCAACGACGTGGTCGCCGCCAGCGAGAACACGTTCTTTCCGCTGCTGCGCCTGCCCGAGGAGAACGACAAGCTCAGCCAGGTCAAGCCGAACATGATCGGCGGCGTGAGGGCGGCTCCAGATCTGCCGCAGCAGGACGTCACCGTCGCGGTGGTGCTGCCCTTCTTCAAGGCGGCCCTGGACAGCGGCCGCCTCGGCACGCACAACATCTATCCCGACCAGGACGGCATCGTGCGCTCCTATCGCATGGTGCACCAAGTGGGGGGCTGGCTCATCCCGTCGCTGCCGCTTCGCGTCGGCGAAGTGCTCGACTGGAAGCTGCCACAGCGCCCGGACATCCTGCTCAACTGGCGGGGCAAGCCGTTCACGTATCGCTACGTCACGTTCAGTGACGTGTATTTCGACCTGCTGTCGCGCGACCGGAAGCGACCGCCGGACGAGTTCAAGGACAAGATCGTCATCATCGGGTCGACCGCGCCGAGCCTGTTCGACATCAAGGCTACGTCGATGGCGAAGCAGTTCCCGGGCGCGGAGGTCCTGGCCACGGCGATCGACAACGTCAAACACAACGACTTCATCCGTGCGCCGCAAAGCCGGATCCCGGCGCTGGTGGCGGCCCTGATCATTCTCTGGGCGACCGCACTGGGCTTCTTCAAGGATGTCGAGGCGGAGCGCTTCGCCAAGGTGTTCGGGCTGTCGCAGGTCGGGCTGCTGGTGAGCTCCTATCTGACCATCAACCTGACCAACTTCTACCTCAACCTCACTGGGCCGGTGTTCATCGGCTTCGTCTATTTCTCCATCGCCAAGATCTACCAGCTCGCCACCGCACGTGCCTTGGAACGCAACCTCCTGGCCGAGAGTCTCAAGGGTACGGGTAGCCAGGCGGCCACCATGGCGGTGTTCCACATCCGCGGGCGCGACGACACCACCAACGCGGTGTTCATGCGTGCGCTGAAGAAGGCGGTGGAGCGAACCGGCACGGCGCCGAAGGACGTCGAGGTCCTGCGCGGCAAGCAGCGCGGGGTATTCGGGCTGTTCGATACGACGCTGGTGGTGTCCTGGGTGCACCCGCGTGACAACGCGACCCAGGCGGCGACCGTAGACAAGGAGGCCCGGGAGCTGATGGCCGCCATACCGGAACTGATCGCCGCCAACCGGATCGGCGGCGAGACGTTGGAGGAACACGCGCTGCACCGGCTGGCGTTGGGTGCGGAGGGTAAGGTGACTGCCGCCGAATGGCGACATCTGTTCGCCGAGACGCTGGCTCGGATCGAGCCGGCGCGTTAGCGCAAAGCTTCAATCCGTAGTCAAGAGGTGATCGAACGATGCGACGAACGACGCTGATGCTGCTGGTTGCCGGCCTGCTCTTCGCGGCCGGCGCTCGAGGGGCCGAAATGGGCACCGCCCTGAAAGCCGACGAGGTCAAGGCGGAGCCCTTCCGCGACGCCAAGAAGGTAGGCGACATTGCGAAAGGCGACAAGGTCGAGATACTGGCCAAGAAGAGCGGCTGGCTGCAGATCAAGGTGAAGGGTAAGCAGGGCTGGGTCCGGCTGCTATCGGTGCGGCGCGGTGAGGCTGGCAAGGCGGATGCGGCCAAGGACGCGGGAAGTATTGTCGGGCTCGCCACGGGGCGCACGGGCACCGGGCAGGTGGTGTCCACCACCGGCGTTCGCGGGCTGGGCGAGGAGGATCTGAAGCAGGCGAAGTACAGCGAGGAGCAGATGAAGAAGGCCGAGTCCTATCGCGTCTCGGCACAGGTGGCGCAGAAGTTCGGTCAAGCCGGTCAACTGTCGGTCCGGCAGATGGCGTTCCTGCCGGAGCCGAAGCGGGCGGCTTCGAGCAGCTCAGAAGGCGGGAGGCAATGATGCGTAATGCGATAACCGCAACAGTCGCAATTGTCCTCGGAGCCTGCGTTTTGCCGGCGCAGGCGCAGTTCGACGATCTGGAGAAAGCGCTCAAGAAGGTGCTCCCTCCGGCCGAGCAGCCCAAAAAGGAAGAGGCCAAGCCCCAGCAGCCGCAGCCCAAGGAAGCGGAGAAGCCGCAGCAGGCGCAGCCCAAGCAGGAGGCGAAACAGGAAGAGAGCTTCAGCATTCCGCCGTTCGGACCGGTGCCCCTCCAGGACGAAGTCAAGATCGGACGGCAGGTCGCGGGCAATCTGCTGGGTGCGGCACCGTTGGTGCCAGATGCGAAGCTGCAGCAATACGTCAACAGCGTCGGACGCTGGGTCGCGTTGCGCAGCGGCCGGCCGGATCTGAACTGGACGTTCGGCGTGATCGAGTCGGGCGACATCAACGCGTTCGCTGCACCCGGCGGCTATGTCTTCGTGACGCGTGGGCTCTACGTTCGCCTGAAGGATGAGGCCGAGCTGGCCGGCGTGCTGTCGCACGAAATCGCCCATGTGCAACAGCAGCACCATCTGAAGGTGCTGCAGCAGCAGCAGCTGATCGGGTTGGGCAGCCAGCTGCTGGGCAAGCAAGTCGGCGGCGACGCGGCCGTGCAACGGCTGATCGGCAGCGGTGCCGAGATCATGGCGCGCGGCCTGGACAAGTCCGCCGAGTTCGAGGCGGATCGCATCGGTGTGGTTCTAGCTACGCGCGCGGGCTATGATCCCTGGGGCCTGCCGTCGGTGCTGCAGGACATCGGTGCGGTGTCCAAGAGCGACAGCGGCGTGGCGCTGCTGTTCAAGACCCACCCCCATCCCGACGAGCGGCTGTCCGCGCTATCCGAGGCCATGGGTGAGCGCTTCGACGGCGTGAACGGCCAGGCGGTGAAGAACCGACTCTACCGGTTGCCGGCGAAGTAGCCCTATCGCTTCCTACCATTGACTGCGCAAACCGGGCACGCAAAGGACGCAAAGCAGAAGCTGATTCGGCCCCAGGACGCCAAAAGCCCATTGTGCTCCCGTGTCCTGCGTGCTTTGCGCTCCCGCTTACAGCAGCAGACAGGGCATGCAGCTTGCTCCGCTGACGGCATCCTTCCAGCGGAGACAGTGCGATGAGCCAGCAACCTCAAGGTGTGGATGCACCGAGCGGCAGCCTGGGCGGCGTGATGCGACTGATCGGTGCGGGTTTCATTCTGGTGCTCGCGATCATCGGCACGCTCGTCGTGCTCGACGTCACGCCCCTCGATCAGGCCGGCGAGGTGACCCGGAAGGTGTTGCTGATCGCGGTGATCGTGGCGCTCACCAGTGCTGCCGTGGCGCTGCTCATGCGGCGCCGGTAAAGGTCATCGGGCCAAGAGCTCGACCGGGGCGATACGCCGCGCGAGCTTCTGGGCGCGGCGTATCACGGTCACCTCTGCGCTGCGGCCGAGATAGGCCTCGGTGAGCAGCCTGTGCAGATCGTCGATGCCCGCCACGGGCACTGCGTCCCACTGCACGATCACGTCGCCTTCCTCCACACCCGCCGCGTGCGCCGGGCTCCCGGCTTCCACCGACATCACGCGCACGCCACTTTCCACCGGCAGCTCGAAGTGCCGGACCAGGCGCCGCGGCAGCGAGATGTTCTGTCCGGCCACGCCGATGTAGCCGCGGCGCACCCGCCCATGGCGAAGCAGCTGCGCGACGACGATCTTGGTGGTATCGATGGCCGTCGCGAAGCAGATGCCCTGGGCTGCTGCGATGATCGCCGTGTTTACGCCGATCACCTCGCCATGCGAGTCCACCAGCGGTCCGCCCGAGTTGCCGGGGTTGAGCGCCGCATCGGTCTGGATCACGTCGTCGATCAGGCGCCCCGACTGCGACCGCAGCGAACGGCCCAGCGCGCTCACCACTCCGGCGGTCACCGTACACTCGAATCCGTAGGGGTTGCCGATGGCAATCGCCAGCTGACCGACCCGCAGGCCACGCGAGCTGCCCAGCCGCACCGCCGGCAGCTTGCCGCCCGAGACCCGGATCAGCGCAAGGTCGGTGTGCGGGTCGTCGCCGATGAGGTCTGCTTCAGCGGTCTGGCCGTCGTTGAAGCTGACCAACAGCTTCAGCGCATCTCCGGCGACGTGGCTGTTGGTGAGGATCAGACCGTCCGGGGTGAAGATGAACCCGGAGCCGCTCCCGGCAGCCTCGCGTGTGCCTCGGGGTGTGCGTACCCTTCGGCGCACGTCGATCTTCACGACGGCCGGACTGACCGACTCGGCCGCTGATACCACTGCCTGCGAGTAGGCATCCAGCAGCGCTGCATCGTCATGGTCGGCCGGCCGGCGCGACATTGGCGCGAGCGGATCGGGAGAGGCGTTTTCGACGAGAGTGAGATGGGCGCGTCGGCGCGCATTGCCGTGCATGGCTTTCTCCTGTGCAGACTGCCCCGAGCAGATGCGGTTGCCCGGACGGAAAGTCAAGTGGCGTCCCTGCGTCCCTGGATGCGTGCGCGCGAGCGGTCGGTGCCTGCTGCAACACGCCTCGCGAGGGATCCATCCCACACACGGATCCGGGCTGCCCCGCAGCGGATCTCCCGTAGAATAGAGCGCCGGTCCGACCCTGTGTTCTCAGCACATCCCACTCGAGATGACGACTCCCAGAATCCTCGCCCTTGCCGGCGCCACGCGCACGAACTCCTGGAACAAGAAGCTGATTCGCGCAGGCGCCGACGCGGTCCGGCGCGCCGGTGGTGAGGTCACGCTGATCGACCTGCGCGATTTCGCCATGCCGCTCTATGACGGCGACCTCGAAGCGCAGGACGGCCTGCCGCCCGGGGCGCGAGAGCTGAAGCGGCTGATGGTCGAACACCATGGGTTTCTGATTTCCGCGCCGGAGTACAACAGCTCCATCTCAGCGGTGCTCAAGAATGCCATCGACTGGGTCTCGCGGCCGCAGCCCAACGAGCCGTCGGCGGTGGCCTTCCGCGGGAAGGTGGCGGCGTTGCTGGCCGCCTCGCCCGGCAACCTCGGCGGGATCAGGGGCCTGTTCGCCGTCAGGCAGATCCTCACGGTGCTCGGGACGCTGGTGATCCCGACCCAGTTCGGGCTGGCAAGGGCGAACGAGGCGTTCACCGAAGACGGCAGCCTGAAGGATGCCGGCCAGCAGAAGACCGTCGACACAGTGGCCAGCGAGCTGGTGAGCGTGATTGGGCGCTTGAACCGGTAGACGCGAACGCAGCCGCAGAGGCGAGTTACCCGCGCACGCGAGGGGGGATGAGAGAAACGTCGTGTGTGCGCGCAGGACCCCATCACGCTTCGCGTGCCACGCCGACTGCGCCGCGACGGCGCGGCGTCAAGAAAAGCTCTCCGTGCGCACCGTTGCAGGGCGCCGGTTTCCGCGGACGCGCCGTGCTGGTGCAAACCAGTCTTGCGTGGAGCTGCTCCCGTGGGTTAAGTCCCTATTGCAGTTGTGTTTCTCCGGGTGGAGCCGGAATGGCACAGGTTCTGCGATTATCCTGCTACGAGACCGCCCATAAAGAGCAATAGACAGGGGTGCGCGACGGCCCCGTGACCCGACCATGTTCTCCGACACCTGCTTCAACGAAATGTACGCGCCGGACGGCCACGTGCGCGTTCACTACCAGCCGCTGGCCGAATGGCTCACCAGCACACCGGGCGAGCGCATCGGCCAGATGCGTCAGGCGGCCCAGATCCTGTTCCACCGGGTCGGTATCACCTTCGCGGTGTACGGCGACGAGAGCGGTGCGGAGCGGCTGATCCCGTTCGATATCCTGCCTCACATCATCCCGCTGGCGGAGTGGCGCGAGCTGCATGCCGGGCTCAAGCAACGCGTGCGGGCGCTCAACATGTTCCTGCACGACGTCTACCACGAGCAGGAGATCCTCAAGGCAGGCCGCATCCCGGCGGAGAAGGTGACCGGCAACGTGCTGTTCCGCCGCGAGATGCAGGGGATCGACGTCCGAGGCGGCATTTATGCTCACGTCGCCGGGGTCGATCTGGTGCGCGCAGGGCAGGGCGAGTACTACGTGCTCGAAGACAACCTGCGAACGCCCTCGGGCGTGTCGTACATGCTGGAAGACCGCAAGATGATGATGCGCCTGATGCCGGAGCTGTTCGGCCGCCAGCACATCGAGCCGGTCGAGCATTATCCCGATCTCCTGCTCGAGACGCTGCGCAGCGTGGCACCGAAGGGCGTGCACAACCCTACCGTCGTGCTGCTGACGCCGGGGCAGTACAACTCGGCCTACTTCGAGCATGCCTTCCTGGCGCAGCAGATGGGCATCGAGCTGGTGGAGGGCGCCGATCTGCTCGTCAAGGACGACGTGGTCTACATGCGCACGACCAGTGGCCCGCAGCCAGTGGATGTGGTGTACCGTCGCATCGACGACGACTTCCTCGATCCGCTGGCGTTTCGTCCCGACTCGATGCTCGGAGTGCTCGGCCTGGTGTCGGCCTACCGCAAAGGCCGCGTGACACTGGCCAACGCCATCGGCACCGGCGTGGCCGACGACAAGTCGGTCTACCCCTATGTCCCGGAGATGATCCGCTTCTATCTGGGGGAAGAGCCGATCATCGCCAACGTGCCGACCTGGCTGCTGGAGAAGCCCGAGGATTGCGCCTATGTCCTCGAGCACCTCGACGAGCTGGTGGTCAAGGAGGCGCAGGGCTCCGGCGGCTACGGCATGCTGATCGGGCCGACCGCAAGCCCGCGCGAGCGCGAGACCTACCGCGAGCGCATCCTCGAAGCTCCGCACAAGTTCATCGCCCAGCCGACGCTCTCGTTGTCCACCTGCCCGACCTTCGTCGACCAGGGTGTCGCGCCGCGCCACATCGACCTTCGCCCCTTCGTGCTGTCCGGCGGGAAAGACGTGGTGATGGTGCCGGGCGGTCTGACGCGCGTGGCGTTGAAAGAGGGGAGCCTGGTGGTCAACTCCTCGCAGGGCGGGGGGACCAAGGATACGTGGGTGGTCGGCTGATGCCCATCACCCACAGGCGCGAGGCGCGAGGCACGAGATGCGCTATGGCGATTCGGGATGTGCGACCGATCTCCCGAACCTCGAGGTGCGCGCCATACACCTTGCGTTGCGGGACCTACGCCTCGACCCTCGTGCCTCGGGCCTCGAGACTCGCGCCTGATGCTTTCCCGCACCGCCAACAACCTCTACTGGATGGCCCGTTACGTCGAGCGGGCGGAGAACACGGCGCGCATCCTGGACGTGACCTACCGGATGTCGCTGATGCCCCAGGACCCCAAGCTGGTGACGCAGGAATGTTCATCGGTCCTACCAGCCAGGCGCCGCGCGTGGACGAGGCGCGCGACGACAGCCTCTACGAGCTGGAGATCGCGTTCCAGGAGATGGACCGGCAGCAGAAGGCGGGTGAGGAGACGCTCAAGCCGTGGCTGGTCGACCGGTTGTTGCGCAACCTGCTGGTGGATCTGACCGGAAACACGCACCGGGCCGAGTTCTCTATCGACAAGCTCTACTCACCGGATTCGGCCAACGGCCGCCTCGGCCTGCTGGAGTTCCGCGCCTTCGAGATGCCGCCGCACTGGCAGATGAGCTGCGTGCAGCTCCTGCTCCTGCGCACGCTGATCGCGCGCTTCTGGAAACAGCCGTACAAGGGCCGGCTGATCCCCTGGGGCACCAGCCTGCACGACCGCTTCATGCTGCCGCATTTCGTCGCCGAGGACATGCGCGACGTCGTCCTCGACCTGCAGGCCGATGGCTATCCGTTCAGGTTCGAGTGATTCGCCCCGTTCTTCGAGTTCCGCTTCCCCCGCTACGGCACGGTCGTGTATCAAAGCATCTCGCTCGAGCTGCGTCAGGCGCTCGAACCGTGGCACGTGCTGGGCGAGGAGGTGCAGGCGGGCGCTACCGCGCGCTACGTCGATTCCTCCGTCGAGCGCATGCAGGTGAAGATCAACCACATGACCGGCAACCGCTTCGCTGTCGCCTGCAATGGCCGGACGCTGTCGCTCGCGCCGACCGGCACGCACGGAGAGTACGTGGCGGGTGTGCGCTACCGGGCCTGGCAGCCACCTTCTGCGCTGCACCCCACCATTCCCGTCCACACGCCGCTGGTGTTCGACATCGTCGACCTGTGGAGCGGGCGTTCCCTGGGCGGCTGCACGTATCACGTCTCCCATCCCGGCGGGCGCAGCTACGAGCGCTTCCCGGTCAACGCCAACGAGGCCGAGGCGAGGCGCATGGCGCGTTTCACCCCTCATGGCCACACGCCCGACGCCATGCTGTTGCGCGCCGAGCGGCCCAGCCCCAGCTTCCCATTGACACTGGATCTGCGCCGCGCGCCGGACTATGAGGGAGCGGGCGTGCTGCCGGCGACGGTGGTTCATCAAGGGCAGCAACAGCAGCAGCAGTGACTGCACGGTTACTGGCGCCTACAGCCTACGGCCTGAAGCGGGGGACGCAGAGGAGAACAGAGAGGACGCGGAGGAAAACGGGATTGTTGCCGGTCACGGCTGACGCAACGGCGGTGTAGTGGATATGGGTGCTGGCCTACCTCCGCGGCTTCGCAGCCCCATTCTTCTGCGTCCTCGCCTTTCTTCCTCCGCGTCCTCTGCGTTCCTCGCTTTGAGGGGTAGGGGTCTGGAAGCGGCAGCGCCTAGACGGTCTGCTGGCCGTGGAACAGCCGCACGACGTGCTGGGCCTCGGCGAAGAACAGCCAACGCTCGATCAGCAGTCCCATGAGGCATAGCAGCGCCGCGATGCCGAGGATCCAAGCGTTTCCGGTTCCCGCAACGAGGACGATGGCCGGGATCAGAACGCTCAGAAGAAAGAAGAGCCATCGCAGCAGCCGCGCACGCTCGCGGCCGAGCCGGAAAACGAACTCCTGGGTCAGGAAGGTCCCGTGCGTATGGCCGACGTCCAGGAGTTTCGCCTGCACAGCCGTCATGCCGACGGCCGATGCGAGCGAGTGCGTTCCCGCGCGCGTGGCGCTGAACCTGCGGTAGTAACGCCACTTGATCGCGCCGGCGACGGTGAGCGCGATTGCGGCCAACGCCACGTACCCGCCGGTCGCCTTTCCATCAGCAGCGGCCAGCGCCAGGAGGATCAAGCCTCCGGACAGGTGCCCGTTTACCAGATAGGCGGCAGGCACCAGCCGGTTATGCCATTGGGGAATGGTCTTGAGACACGCGTAGATCATCCCGGTGCTGAAAAGCACGGCCCAGGCGAGTGCGATACCGGCGAGTCCCAGAGCTGTCTGCCATGCGCTCGGCCACGCGAGATGGACCGACGCCAGATAACCCAGCGCGACCGGAAAGAACAGCAGCGCCAGCACGCCTTCGCGCGACAACCACGAGGTCCGAAACCGCGTCACAGCCCGCCAGGCGTTCCTGGGGTTGGCCAGATGCAAGGTCGATGACAGGAGCCCGCCCGCTACCAGTGCGAGCGCGAGTACTCCACCGACCAGATGCATCGCCGGTCCGGGAGCCGAGCTCCAGCCGGTGAGGTACACGATCGCCAGCAGCGCGAACAGGCCCAAGCCGGCGCCGGAGAGCACGGTGAAGAAAATGACGGAGAAGGCGGGACGCATCGGTGAGTCTGGCGGTCAGGTCAGCGACGTATCAGCTGAGCTGCGAGCGATTGCAGCCGCTCGAGCAATCCGGTCTGCGGTGCGGCCTGCGCATCGATCTCGATGGCGGGCGGCTTACGCGGCGGCAGATAGCGATTCACCGGACTGTAGCCCAGCTCCGGCAGCATGCCGAAGCCGGCCCGCTCGCGTACCTTCCGCGAGACTGCCGACCCGGGATCATCGAAATCGCCGAACATCCGCGCGTGCGCTGGGCACGCCAGCACGCACGCGGGCTGCCGCTCCGCCAGCGGGAGGTCTTCGCTGTAGATGCGGTCGACGCACAACGTGCACTTCTTCATGGTGCCAGCGTTCTGGTCAAGCTCGCGCGCGCCGTACGGGCAAGCCCAGGAGCAGTAGTTGCAGCCCATGCACTTGTCGGGGTCGACCATGACGATGCCGTCGGTGCGCTTGTATGAGGCGCCGGTCGGGCAGACGGTGACGCATGCGGCATCCTCGCAGTGCATGCAGGACATCGGCACGTTCAGCGTCTTCGATTCGGGATATTCGCCGACCTCGTAATGACGGATGCGGTTGAGCCACACCCCGCTGGGCTCGGCGCCGCGGGCGTCGTAGTCGGGCAGCGGCCCGGCAACTCTGGAGCCGTCGTTCCATTCCTTGCATGCCACAGCGCAGGCGTGGCAGCCGACACAGGTGTCCAGATCGATGACCAATCCCAACTTCATCTCGAAACCTTCACCACAGAGGCACAGAGGCACAGAGCAAGCAGCAAACTGTCGCAGACCAAGTCCGCAGCAGTGTGAGAGGCATCCACTTCCATCAACCCGGCAACCATCCTCATTGAAACAAACCTCTGTGCTTCTGTGTCTCTGTGGTTCATTAGGTCACAGACTCAAGGCAGCGCCTTGACAGGGGGAAACACGGGCCAGATCCCCGTTTCGCCCGGTGCGGCTTTACTGATCCGAACGCGCAGGTCGTACCATGCGGCCTGCCCGGTTACCGGGTCCGAGTTCGTCAGGGGGCGCTCTCCGATGGCGTGCGGCAGATGCTCCGAGATGAGATGATTGAGCAGGAACCCATGGGTGGCCTCGGACGCGTCTGGGGACAGCCCCCACGCGCCGGGCTGTTTGCCGATGGCATTCCAGGTCCACACGGTGTTGTACTCCACCCCCTCCATGGTCTTGAGCTCGCAGCGGATGCGGCCGTGATGGGATTCGACCCAAACCCAATCGAGGTCGGCCAGTCCCATTTCGCGCGCGCGGCTGGCGTTCATGTAAAGGAAGTTGCGGCCCAGGATCTGCCGCAGCCACACGTTCTGCGAATCCCAGGAGTGATACATGACCATCGGGCGCTGGGTCAGTGCGTGCAGCGGAAACGCATCGGCGATCGCGCTGTCACCGCTTGTCCCGGACTCTTCGAGCGGCGGATACCAGATCGGCAGCGGGTCGAAGAAGCGTGCAAGGCGTGCGCGGTCGGCCGGATCGGTCGGCTGCGGACCATCGTAGAGCCCCTGCCCGGCGAGCCGGAACTTCTGCAGCGGCTCCGAATACAGCTGCAGGATGATCGGCTCGGCCTTGCCGATAAAACCCGCTTCCACGGCGCGCGTCAGATAGTCGCGGTTGGCGAAGCGATAGTACTTTTCGTTGTCCGCCCAGTGGTGCGTGAAGAACGCCTGGTTCTCGATGTAGCGCTCCCACTGCTGCGGGTTCGGCTCCCCGCGCAGGCTCTTCTCCCCGTCCTTCCCGCGCCAGCCAGCCAGGAAGCCGATGCCGGGCGCACGCTCGTAGCCGGTGATGAAGTCGCGGTAGCCGGAGAACTTGCGCGATCCATCCTTGTGGGTGAAAGCGGGAAACTTCAGCCGCCCCGCAAGCTCCACCAGCACGTTCTGCCACGGCCGCACGTCGCGGTCGGGCTGGAGGATCGGATGGCGGATCGCGTCGGCCACCGTATCGGGCTCCGAGATCGGCCGGTCGAGTAGCGAGATGGCGTCGAAGCGCTCCAGGTAAGTGGTGTCGGGCAGGACCAGGTCGGCGAAGTTGACCGTCTCCGAGTGGAAGGCGTCGGCAACGACGAGGAAGGGAATCCTGTATTCGCCCGATTCGTCCTTCGCACGCAGCATGTCCTGCGCCTGCTGCGTGTTCATCGACGAGTTCCAGGCCATGTTCGCCATGAACAGGATCAGCGTGTCGATGGGGTAGGGGTTGCGGTTCACCGCATTGGTGATGACCATGTGCATCGCGCCGTGCGCCGCCAGAGGCGACTCCCACGAGTGGGCGTGATCGATGCGCAGGGGCCGGCCGGCCGCGTCGATGCACAGATCCTCCGGGCGCGTCGGGAAGCCGAGTGGTGGCCTGGACAGCGGGGTGTCCGGTGCGTCAATCAGCGCAGGATCGTTTTCGGGCAACTGTGCCGGCGGGATGGGCCGCGGGTAGGGCGCGCGTGCGCGGAAGTTGCCGGGACCCTCCAGGGCCCCCAGCAGCAACTGGATCAGGTGCAGGGCCCGGCAGGTGTGGAAGCCGTTGGAATGGGCGGACACGCCGCGCATCGCATACATTGAGACCGGACGCCCGATGACCTTATCGTGTGTGCGACCGTAGACGTCGGTCCAGGCGATCGGCAGCTCGATCGTTTCCTGGAACGCGATGTGCGCCATCTCCAGCGCGAGACGCTCGATCGTCTCCGCGGGTACCCCGCACTGTCGCGCGACTGCAGCCGGCGAGTAGCGCGGATCCAGGTAACGCTCGGCGAGCAGACTCATGACGGTCTTCACGGGCCGGCCGTCCGGAGCGGTGTAGTCGCCGAAGAGTGCAGGGGCGATACCGGGCTCGAGTCCGCTCGTCACGGCGCCGACTTCCTGGTCCCACACCAGCGGGTTGCCTGCGCTGTCGCGCAGGAACAGGCCGTCGCCCGCTCTGCCCGGGGTCTGCACCACCAGCCACGGCGCATTGGTGTAACGCACGAGGAACTCCCAGTCGACCAGGCCGCGAGCCAGCAGTACATGCAGGATCGCGAAGGCCAGCAGGCCGTCCGTTCCCGGCCGGATCGGAATCCACTCGTCGGCGACCGCAGAGTATCCGGTGCGAACCGGGTTGATCGAAACGAACTTCGCGCCGCGGGTCTTGAGCTTGTCGATGCCGATCTTGATCGGGTTGGAAGCGTGATCCTCGGCCACGCCCCACAGGACGAAATAGCGCGTGCGGTCCCAGTCAGGGGCACCGAACTCCCAGAACGAGTAGCCGATTGTGTAGAGGCCCGCCGCTGCCATGTTCACCGAGCAAAACCCGCCGTGCGCTGCCCAATTGGGGGTGCCGAACTGCTGCGCCCACAACCCGGTCAGGGCCTGCATCTGGTCGCGCCCGGTGAAGAACGCGAGCTGCTTCGGGTCGTTTGCACGGATGCGCCGCAGCCGCTCGGTCAGGATGTCGAGCGCACGGTCCCAGGAGATCGGCTCGAAGTCGCCGCTGCCACGCTCCGCACCGGGCTTGCGCAGCAATGGCTGACGCAGCTTGGCGCGCGAGTACTGCTTCTGGATTCCGGCCGACCCCTTCGCGCACAGCACACCGCCGTTGACGGGGTGGTCCGGGTTGCCTTGGATGAAGCGTACGCGCCCGTTCTCGAGCGTGACCTTGATCCCGCAGCGGCACGCGCACATGTAGCAGGTGCTGTAGTGCGTCGTCTGCGCGGATACATCCTCGGACTTCAGCGGGCGATCAACGCGCGGGATCCCCGGAACGCTCGCGCTGCTGTCCGGCATCAGGCGGAGGTCGGAGGACGAGCTGCCGCACTGCGGCGAAGCCGCCCCGTCGCCGCCCCCTTCCTCGATCAAACCGGGTTTGCGCAGGTGCTTCGACAAGCCAGACATGGGGTCCTGATGGTGCGTTGCGGCAAGAAAACCAATGGCGCCGGGGTATTGCAGAGAATTCTAATATAAGACTAGACTAATATACTAGTACAACAACAACGGATGGGCAGTGCGCCGGCGCGGCACACGGTCCCCGTCATCGCCCTCCAAGGGAGCGCCTCTTGCAGAGCGGGCCAAGTACACAGGCGCGGGCTCAGCGTGCCGGTCTGATCGCGAACGGCCAATAGAGGGGGAAGGGAAGATGAGAAGGGCCTGTTCGCCGACGAAGGCGACTTCGACATGCCGGAGAACTTCAACGTCGGTCTCGCGTTCAGAATCACGCCGAAGATCCTGGTCGCCGCCGACTACCAGCGCATCAATTACAGCGGGGTCAAGGCCGTGGGCAATCCCAGCTCGAACTTGCTCGCCTGCGCCGGGGGCAACGCTGCCGCCTGCCTGGGCGGCAGCAACGGTGCCGGGTTCGGCTGGGCCGACGTGAACGTCTGGAAGCTCGGGGTGCAATACCAGATGAACGACCGACTGGCGCTGCGCGGCGGCTACAACCACAGCGACAACCCGATCGACGCCAAGGACGTCACGATCAACATTCTCGCGCCAGGTGTGGTGCAGGATCACGTGACGCTCGGGCTCAGCTATGCCGTGGGCAAGAGCGGAGAGCTGACCGTGTCGTATATGCACGCATTCGAGAACTCGGTCACTGGCGCTTCGTTCTTCAACAACTTCGGTGTCCCGGCCGGCAGCGAGACGATCAAAATGCAGCAGGACGCGATCGGCGTCGCCTATGCGTGGAAGTTGTAGTATCCGCGGTTCAGGAAACCTGCGCGGGCCTGGAGCGCATTCCCCTTTGTACTGTCTTGAGGAGGACCAGCGATGGACATGCAACCCAACGATGCACTCATCGACGAGCTGATCAAGCGCCGGCTCGACGAGATCCTGCCGCAGAAGCTCGAGGAGGCTCTGGCGCGGCGGCGCGAGGAAACGCCCGGCTCGATGACGATCATCGCCACGAAGGGGACGTTGGACTGGGCCTATCCGCCTTTCATCCTGGCGTCCACGGCCGCCGCCCTGGGCTGGAACGTCTCAGTGTTCTTTACCTTCTATGGCCTGCAGCTGCTGCGCAAGGACATCGACGACCTGAAGGTCAGCCCACTGGGCAATCCCGGGATGCCGATGAAAATGCCCTTCGGCCCCCAGTGGTTCCGGCACATCAACTGGAACATCCCGAATGCCGTCCAGTCGGTCATCCCGGGCTTCGAGTCGCTGGCGACGGCTCTGATGAAGAAGACGATCAAGAACAAGGGTGTGGCAACGATCAAGGAGCTGCGCGAGATGGCGGTCGAGGCGGGGGTGAACTTGATCGGCTGTCAGATGACCGTCGACCTGTTCGGCTTCACGCCTGACGACTTCATCCCGGAGGTCAAGGAGTATGTGGGGGCGGCCACGTTCCTGCCGATGGCCCGCGATGCGGACGTGAGCCTGTTCATCTAGGGCACATCCGATTATCGTCATCCCCGCGCAGGTGGGTATCCAGAGGTGCTTGAGCAGCCTGGGTTCCCGCTTCCGCGGGAACGACAATCCAGGATCGGCGGCCCGCTCGGGCTATCCACGCGAGACGCAGGTTACTTGAGGCGCTTGATGAGGAACTTGTACACGCCGCTTTCTTCGCTCGACTCCACCAGCTCGTTGCCGGTTTGCCGGCAGAAGGACTTGAAGTCGGCGACGGCGCCGGGATCAGTGGCGAGGACTTCCAGGGTTCCCCCGGTGGGGATGCCCTGCAACGCTTTCTTGGTGCGCAGAATCGGCAGCGGGCAGTTGAGCCCCTTTGCGTCGAGAACCATGTCGGCCATGCGTTTCACCTCGGGTGGTGGGTGGAAGTGTTCCGGCCACTTGCCGGCAAGCGGTGGCTGCGCGGACCGGGGCTTTTCGTATATTTGAAAAATTGAATACTACCCTCTTGCTTCCTGTCAAGCACATTCGGCCGTCCTGCCCGTCGCGGGGTGCACACAGCCATGCTCGGACGAAGGCATGACGGCGCGTCGGTATCCAGCGGTATTCGTCAGTCATGAGCTCTACCGGCAGGCGGCCTACGGTGGCAACCACCCGCTGGCGATACCGCGCGTCGAGCTGGTCATGGACTTGTGCCGCGCGCTGGGCTGGTTGAGCGCGGAGGAGCTGTGCAACAGCCCGCAAGCGAGCCAGGCGCAGCTCACGAAGTTCCACACCCCGGAGTACGTGACCGCGCTGCGCCATGCGACCGAGTCCGGAAAGGTCGATCGCCACACGCGGGAGCGGTTCTCCATCGGGACGATGGAGAACCCGTTGTTCCCCGGGGTGTACGAGCGGGCGGCCACCAGTGTCGGCGGCTCGATTCGGGCCGCCCAGCTCGCGCTCGAGGGCCGGGTCGCCTTCCATCCTGCGGGCGGAACCCACCATGGGCGCCCCGGGCGTGCGAGCGGGTTCTGTTACTTCAACGATCCCGCGTTTGCCATCCTGACCCTGCTCGAGGCCGGGGTGGAGCGGCTGCTGTATGTGGACCTCGATGCGCACCACGGCGACGCGGTGCAGGACGCGTTCGAGCAGGATCCCCGCGTGTGGACGATCTCGCTGCATGAGCGCGGGCGCTGGCCCTACACCGGCGGGATCGAAGACACAGGATGCGGCCGAGCCTGCAACCTAGCCGTACCGGCGCGGTTCAACGACAGCGAGCTTCGCGTGCTGCTCGAGCAGGTGATCCTGCCGCTGGGTGAGCAGGTTTCGCCCCAGGCGGTGGTGCTGGTGTGTGGCGCCGACGCGTTGGCTGGGGATCCGCTCTCGTCGATGGCGCTGTCCAATGTCGCCTTGTGGTCGGCCGCTAGACGTATCGCGGCGCTGGCACCCGCCGCAGTGGTGCTCGGCGGCGGCGGCTACAATCCCTGGACGGTCACGCGCTACTGGACCGGGCTGTGGGGCACGCTGTCGGGACGGACCGTGCCCGCGCTGCTGGCCGAGGCCGCGCGTGGCGTGCTGGCGGGGCTGCACTGCGATCTCATCGACGACGAGGACATTCTGGTGCACTGGCTGACAACGCTGGCCGACCCGGCGAACGAGGGTTCGGTGCGCGAGGAGATCGAGACCATGCGAGACCGGGCGTGGCGACGGGCCGATGCGGCGCAAGGCCTGGTCAGCGAAGGGACAACGTAATGGAGCAGACAGTGCCCTGGATCGACCGCCTGGCTGCGATCGAGGAGCTGGAGGACGTGCCGTTCGACGCTACCCTTGTTGCGCAGTGCGAGCATGCGGGAGGCGACGTGCACGGGCGTGAGATCCGTTTCTCGACGCCCACTTTCAAGTCCTACTCGAGCTGCGAGATGAACGGCTGCGGGAAGAACAGCTTCCCGGCCTTCTCCATTACGGCGGCCGGTTGCGCGCTCAATTGCGACCATTGCCAGGCGCGGATTCTCGAGCCGATGATCCCGGCCACGAACCCGGACATGCTCGACGTCAAGGTGCGCGAGCTGATCGCCTCCCAGGATCTGCGCGGATTCCTGCTGTCGGGTGGGTCGACGCGCCGCAACGAGATCCGCTACGAGCGCTACTACCCGGTGGTCGAGAGGCTGAAGCGGGACTTTCCGTACCTCAAGATTGCGATCCACTCCGCGTTGCTCGACGAGGCGCGCGCCAGGAGCATGGAGGCCGCAGGCGTCGATACGGCGATGATGGACGTCATCGGGGCCGGGGAGACCATCCGCGATGTCTACCACCTCGATCGTCCGGTCGCGGACTTCGAGGCGACGCTCGCCGCACTGTGCGCCACGCGGATGGAGGTGGTGCCCCACATCGTGATCGGGCTGCACTACGGCAGGATCCTCGGGGAGGCCAACGCCCTGGACATCGTCAGCCGGCATCGGATCCATTCTCTGGTGCTGGTGGTCATCATGCCCTTCTACGCCAAGCCGGGGACGTTCGAGACGCCCGATGCGAGCGAGGTCGGCCGCATCTTCCTCGAGGCACGAAGGCGCATCCCGGAGCGCGAGGTGCTGCTCGGCTGCGCGCGCCCGCCGGGACTGCATCGCCGCGCGACCGACGCCTACGCGGTCATGGCAGGGCTGGACGGCATCGCTTTCCCAGCCGAGGGCACCCTGGCGGTGGCCAACACGATCGGCCGGCCTGCGGTCCAGGAGCACGCATGCTGCTCCATGAAGACCGGGCGCACCATCAAGCTTCACCCGCGCAGCGCGGTGGCGGCGTGATGCACACGGAAGTCCTGGTGCTCGGCCTGGGGCCGGCTGGCGCCAGCGCGGCGGCCGAGGCCGCCAGGCGAGGCCGCAGCGTGCTCGCGGTGGACCGCAAACGCGAGGCGGGCCGACCGGTTCAATGCGCAGAGTTCGTTCCGGGGATGGTCGGGATGGACGTGGGCCACCTGGCCACGTCCGCCCGACAGCCGATCCGTGCAATGAGAACCTTCGTCGAGGACGAGGCTGCGGACGTCAAGGCGAACTTCCCGGGTCAGATGCTCGATCGCGCCGTCTTCGACGCAGGGCTGGTGGACGAGGCGAGGCAGGCAGGCGCGCAGTGCCGGCTCGGAGTGAGAGTGCGCAGCATCAGGGCCGACGGGCGTGTCGATCTGTCCGATGGGAGTGTCGTCGAAGCAGCGGTCATCGTCGGTGCGGATGGCCCGCGCTCCCTGGCCGGCTGCGCTATCGGCCAGTGCAACACCGCGCTGGTCGAAACGCGGCAGATCACGGTGCCGCTCCTGGTGCCGCATCAGGCCACCGACATCTTCCTCTCCGCGGAGATTCCGGGCGGCTACGGCTGGCTGTTCCCCAAAGGCCGAGTGGCCAATCTCGGCGCGGGGGTCGATATTGCGCACAAGGCCGCGCTCAAGGACATCGTCGCGCAATTGCATGCGGCGCTGAGGGGGAGCGGCCGGGTAGGCGCCGAGGTGCTGGGCATGACCGGAGGACTCATCCCCGTCGGCGGCATGCTGACGCCCTGGGGGGCGCTCGAGAACACGCTGGTCCTGCTGGCGGGAGATGCCGCCGGGCTGACCCATCCGGTCACGGGCGCGGGCATCGCCCCGGCGGTCCATTCCGGCCGGCTGGCCGGGCGCGCTGCGTGCGAGTGGATCACCGGGTCCCGCTCGGCTGGCACGGAGTATCAGGACGAGCTGGAAAGCGTGTTCAAGGCGGCACTCGACCGTGCGCTGCGCCGCAGGCGGGAGCTGAGCGAGACCTTCGCAGCTGGAATGCAACCCGGGAAGGCTGCGCTGCGGCGTGGTTGGATCGCTTATCCCGAGTATTGGGCTGCGTAACATGACAGGACGTTGAGAGCATGAGCTGCCATAGACCAGAAGCTGCGACCATCGCGGGCAACGCCACCGACGGACGCGATCACAACCCGTTCGCTGCCATGCAGCCGCGGGCGCCGGCCAGCACGCCGGCGGACCTGAAGAACGGCGCGCGCGTGAAGACCAACAACGTCGCCCCGCAGGGCGTCTATCTGCCGAACTACAACCGGCTGACGCCGCACATGCGCTCGCCCGAGTACGTGCAGATGTCCACCGCGGCGGCGATCACGCTGGGCATCATGAGAGGGCAGATGTACCGCTGCTCTTGCACGCGCTGCCTCAACCTGTTGCTCACCTATCCGGAAGGGTGCCGCGCCAACTGTGCCTACTGCGGCCTGGCGCGGCATCGCGAAGCGGAGCGCGATTACGCGGACCGCAACTTCATCCGGGTCGACTGGCCCGCGGTGCCGCTGGATACGACCATCGACATCGTCGCGCGAGACGCTGCGAAGAGCACGTTCCATCGCATGTGCATCTCGATGATCACGCACCCGCGCTCCGACGCCGACACGGTCAGCGTGCTGAAGAAATGGACCGACCGTATCGACCCTTCCACCATCCCGGTCTCGATCCTGTCCAACCCTACTAGCATGACGCGGGACGACGTCAAACGGTTGCGCGACCTGGGTGCGGACATCTTCACGGTTGCACTGGATGCAGCTACACCCGAGATCTTCGACCGCACGCGCGGCAAGGGCGTGCAGTCGCCGCACTCCTGGAAGAAGTACTGGGAGATCCTGATGGACGCGCGCGAGATCTTCGGGCCGCAGAAGTTCGGCGCGCACATCATCGTCGGCATGGGCGAGACGGAGCACGACGTGCTGTCGCTGGTGCAGAGGCTGGTGGATCTGGGCGGCCACAGTCACATGTTCTGCTTCTTCCCCGAGAAGGGCTCGCTGATGGACCACTTGCCGGCCACGCCGCGAGACCAGTGGCGCAGGGTGCAGCTCGGCCGCTACCTCATCGACTACGGCGGCGCACGTGTCGAGCAGATGACTTTCGACGGGGAAGGGCGGGTGACCGACTTCGGCATCGCGCGAGGCGAGCTGGACGAGGTGATCGATGCCGGTGTCGCCTTCCGCACTTCGGGCTGCCCCGGTAAGTTCGCCGAGGACATTTCCGCGTGCGACCGCCCCTACGGCGACTCGCCGCCATCGAATATCGCCAGCTTTCCGTTCCAGCCGAACAAGCGCGACATCGGCAAGATCAGGCGGCAGCTGCGGATCGTCGAGGGGAAGCACTGACTGGGGACACCACTACTGCAACCGCTCACGACGAAGGCACAAGACACGAAGAAAGACCAATGAAAGCGACCAGCATGGGTTTCCATGGCGAAGGAGGACGGATCTGGCTTTCAGTGCCTCCCACGGTCACATTGCCGAGGACGCCGAACTAAGGAGCACGTTGACGATCCTCTTGTGCTTTTCTTCGTGTCTTCGTGTCTTCGTGTCTTCGTGGCGAGAGGTAAGGGTGAGGTCCTCGTGGTGAGAGGTTAAGGTGAAGAAAGTATTCCGAGTGATCGACACGGGCATTCGCGAAGGCCGCCGGCAGATCGCATTCGATCAGGCCATGATCGACGCGCGCAAGGTCGGTACGATCCCCGACTCGATCCGGTTTCTGCGCTTTCCCCCGACTGTGCTCATCGGGCGCCACCAGGCCCTGTCGCAGGAGGTGAAGCTGGACTACTGCCGCAGCCGGAGCATCGGCGTGGCGCGTCGCATCACCGGAGGCGGCACTATCTACTTCGATGAAGGCCAACTCGGCTGGGAGCTCGTCTTCAACCGTGCAAGCTTGGGCATCGCCTCTCTGGCAGACCTTGCTCGCGAGATCTGCGAGGCTGCCGCAGCGGGCTTGAGCCGGCTCGGGGTGAATGCGAAGTACCGCCCGCGCAACGACATCGAGGTCGAGGGGCGCAAGATCAGCGGCACCGGCGGCTTCTTCGACGACGACACGCTGTTCTACCAGGGCACGGTGCTCGTCGACCTGAACCCGGCGGACATGGTTGCCGCGCTCAATGTTCCGGAGGCCAAGCTGGCCAAGCGCGCTCTGGACTCGGCTGCGCAGCGCGTGGTGACGCTGCGGGAGCTGCTCGGCGCGGCGCCGCACATCGAGACCATCAAGAACGCACTGCTTGCCGGGTTCGCGGAGCGCCTCGGCATCCAGCCCGTGCAGGGGACGATTACGGTCAAGGAGGAGGCTCTCGCCGCGAAGTACTACGACGAAGAGATTGGGACGGACGCGTTCGTGGCGGAGATCGATGACCCGGGCGCGGACGCGGGGGTGCTCACGGGCAGCCATACCGGTCCGGGCGGCACGGTCTCGGCCTACGTGCGGCTCGAGGGACCAGCGCGCGACCGGATCCGCGAGGTGCTGATCACGGGCGACTTTTTCGTCACCCCGCCGCGCACAGTCCTCGATCTCGAAGCGCGTTTGCGCGGCGTGCCTGTTCCCCAGATCGGAGCGGCGGTGGAGGCGTTCTTCGCGGAAGCGAAGGTCGGGTTGCTCACGGTCGCGCCGGCTGATTTTCGCGCTGCTATCGAAGCAGCCATTGGCTCCCGCTAGGGCAGCTACTGCCTTACCTCTCACCACGAAGACACGAAGACACGAAGAAAATCAAATCGGAAAATCACGACACCCCGCAGAAGCCATCGGAAGGCAGCCAACATTTGCGAAGACCGGTCGATCCCCATTCCCTCGGCCCCCGCACATGCTCCTTGGGGTTCCTTCGTGTCTTCGTGTCTTCGTGGTGAGAGGTTCGTCTGAGCCATGAAGCTGATCCACGTCGTCCAGCACACCTCGGCCGAGTACCTGGGCCTGATCGAGGACCACCTCGAGGGGCGAGGCGTGCGCTTCAAGTACTACCGGCCGTTCACGGAGAGCAAGGCGCTCCCGCCCATCGACGGGATGAGCGATGGGCTGATCCTGCTCGGAGGCGGGCCGTGGGGCTCGGCCGGTGCGCGCGATCTGCCGACTCTGAAGGAGGAAGTTCGGCTTGCGCGCGCCTGCCTCATGCGCGAGTGGCCGGTGCTGGGGATCGGCCTGGGGAGCCAGATTCTCGCCCTGGCGGCCGGTGGAGGTTCGGAGCCTGTGCCGCTGACTTTCGAAGTGACCAGTGCGCAGCGCAGAAATCCCCGCGCACTGAATGGTTATCTGCCAGAGACGTACCCGCTCGCTGTCTACATGCGGGACTGGGCGGTGCCTCCCGACTATGCGACGGTGCTGGCAGTAGACACTCGACAACGGCCCGCGTTGTGGCAGATCGGTTCGCGCGCGCTGGGGTTCAGCGGCCACCCGGGGCTCAAGGTGGCCATGGTCGAGGACCTGATCATGGAGTTCGAGGAGGCACCCGCCGAGCCGGCCGTCGAGCTGGCCAAGCTCGCGCGGGCGCAGCGTGCTCTCGAGGACGCACTGGTTCCCATCATGACCGGGCTGGTCCAGTTGACCGGATGGATGGATCCGGCGGAGCATTGAGCGCAGCGCCGCTCTGGAGGCTTGCTATTTTAGAAAAGTCTAATATACTAGTTTGGTACGCATGTATCGCTGCAGACTGGCCGTGCTGCACAGCCGCATGAGCGCGCAGCGACCCGCAACCCTGCGAAGCGGTGGAGCCCCATGTCCAAGAAGCTCGTCATCGTGATGGCCAATACCGATCCCCGCAACGGGGAGGAGCTCGGCGCGCCAATCTTCCAAGCGACCGTGGCCGCGTCCATGGAGTTCGAAGTCGACGTCATCTGCACCGCCACCGCCGGACGGCTGATGAAAAAGGGTGTGGCGGAGCAGCTTTTCGTGAAACCCGGCTCGCCCAAGTCGGTCTACGATTTCATCAAGGACGCGCACGAAGCGGGCGCCAAGTTCTACTGCTGCTCACCGAACCTCGATCTGTTCGACATGAAGAAAGAGGACTTGATCCCCGAGTGCGAAGGCATCATCGGCGGTGCGCGCCTCATCGAGCAGGTGATGGAAGAGGACTGCAAGGTCCTGACCTACTGAGCCAGCGGAGCCGAGGGCGGCCATGACGCACGCGACGAGCAGCCGGGTCCAGACCCACATCGGCGACCCGGTCTCGGAGAAGCCGGCAGTAGCGCGTGCCGACCTGGAGGAGATCTTCCAGGACATCCAGTCGGACCTGCGCTTCGATCACGAGCTGAACGGCTGCCTCAACTGCGGCATTTGCACCGCGACCTGTCCGGCCGCCCACTACTACGACTTCAGCCCGCGCGAGATCGTTCAGCTGCTGTGGACAGAGAATCTCGAGGGGATCTACGACGCGATGCAGGAGAAGATCTGGGCCTGTGCCCAGTGCTACACCTGTGCCGCGCGCTGTCCGTTCGGCAACTCGCCCGGCGGTCTGGTCATGCTGATGCGCGAGACTGCGATCAAGCACGGCATGCAATCGGCGAAGAACGTGCTGCGGCCCTTCAGCCGCGTCATGCTCAAGCTGATCTCCACCGGCAACCAGCTCGCGCCGGACATGATCAACCGGGACCACTTCGCCGACTGGGGCCCGAACATCTCCAAGATCGATGCGCCGCTGAAGGTGCTGCGCAAGGCGATCCCTATGCCGACCCTCAACACCACCGCCACGGCCTGGGAAGTCAATCTCAAGACCTCGATCGAGCTGTACACCATCTGGGAAGAGACCGGGGTGCTCAAGCAGCTCGAGACCATCGACGAGAATCTCTTCGACGTGATCTCCGACATCATGGACGAGAAGCGCGAAGACTGGAAGGACTGGCTGGCCGATCAGGAAGACGAGCAGGACGACTGACGCCTGTCACGCTCCTGCAAGGAGAAGCAGATGACCACACGCGATACCGGCAACGAACGCTTTACCGGCCACGGGCCGGAATGGCGCGATGCGAACCTGAGCAGCGAGGACGCCCGCATCGCCACCTCCTGGGTGGAGCAGAAGATCGACCGCCGCTCGATGCTGACCAACAAGGAGCGCGTGGAGGACGTGCGCGACATCATGTGGCAGTTGGAGAAGGACGGCGAGATCGTCGTCCACCGGGTCTCCGACGAGCACGAGCCGGCGATGGTGAAGACCCTCTACGGGTGGGACAAGAAGGTTCCGACCCGGCGGTTGTGGCACCACAAGTCCTGCGGCCAGTGCGGCAACATCCCGGGTTATCCGGCTTCGCTGCTGTGGTTGATGAACCGCCTGGACATCGAGTATCTAGACGAGACCGACCAGACCTCCTGCACAGCCTGGAACTACCACGGCTCGGGCATCGGCAACCTGGAGAGCCTGGCTGCGGTGTTCCTGCGAAACTTCCACCAGGCGTACGTAGCGGCGCGCGCGCAGGGTCTGCCCGATGCGTACTACTACCCGCTCGTGCACTGCGGCACCTCCTTCGGAAACTACAAGGAAGTGCGGGGGTACCTGCTGCATTCCGCCACCCTGCGCGAGCGGGTCAAGAAGATTCTCGGCAAGCTCGGCCGGCTGGTCGATGGCAAGCTGCTCATCCCGGAAGAGGTCGTGCACTACTCGGAATGGGTACATGTGATGCGTGATCGCATCGCGACTCTCCAGGAGATCGACTGCAGCCAGATCCGCGCGACAATCCACCCGGCCTGTCACGTCTACAAGATGGTGCCGGAGGATGCGATCTACGATGACCAGATTCTGGGTGGCAATCGCGTAGCGGTGTCCACCGGGATCCTGCAGGCTCTCGGCGCGCAGGTCATCGACTACTCGACATGGTACGACTGCTGCGGATTCGGCTTCCGCCACATCATCTCGGAGCGCGAGTTCACCCGCTCGTTCGCGATCGATCGCAAGATCCGGGTGGCCATCGAGGAGGCGCACGCCGACGTGATGATCGGCCATGACACCGGCTGCATCACCACCCTGGACAAGAACCAGTGGATCGGCAAGGCTGCGGGAAAAGAGGTCGACCTTCCGGTGCTGGCCGACTGCCAGTTCGCCGCCCTCGTATGCGGTGCCCACCCCTACAAGATCGTGCAATCGCACTGGCATGCCTCGTCCACCGAGACCCTGATGGAGAAGCTCGGTATCGACTGGCAGGCAAGCAAGGCCGAGTTCGTTGCCTACCTCGAGCAAGTCAAGGCGGGAAAGCAGGAGAATCTTTACGATCCGCGCCGGATGATCACCTCTGGACCCGGATACATCCCGATCGCGAAGCGGGCGTGACATGAACACCAAACCTATTCTCATCGTCGGCGGTGGCCCCTCCGGACTCGCCGCTGCGCACGCGCTCGCCAGCATCGGCCAGCGCGCCATTCTGGTGGAGAAGGAGTCGCGTTTGGGGGGGGCACCCATCCTTTCCGGTTACGCGAAGCTGGTGCCCACCGGCGAGTGGGCCAAGGACGCCATCGGCGGGATGGTGAGCCGCGTGGAGAGCAACCCCCTGGTGACGGTCCACAAGGGCTGCAAGGTCGCCGAGCTCGGCGGAGAGCCGGGCAGCTTCAACGCCAGGCTGTCCAACGGCTCGACGGTCGCGGCCGGCGCCGCCATCCTGTGCACCGGGTTCACGCACTTCGACTCGGTCAACAAGCCCGAGTGGGGCTTCGGGACGTTCCCGGACGTGGTCACCACCACCCAGGTAGAGCAGATGATCTCCTCGGGCCAGGGCGTGCGCTGCCCCTCGGACGGACGCAAGCCGCAGCGGGTGGCGATCCTGCTGTGCGTCGGCTCGCGTGACCGCCAGATCGGGCGGGAGTGGTGCTCGAAGATCTGCTGCACCGTGTCGTCCAACCTGGCGATGGAGATCCGCGAGGAGCTGCCCGACTGCCACGTCTATATCTACTACATGGACATCCGCACGTTCGGGCTGTACGAGACCCGCTACTACTGGCGCAGCCAGGAGGAGTTCAAGGTCAAGTACATCAAGGCGCGCATCGCCGAGGTCACCTCCAACGGGGAGAAGCTGATCATCAAGGGCGAGGATACGCTGGTGAAGCGCCCTATCACCATCCCGTTCGACATGGTGGTGCACGCCATCGGCATGGATCCGAACGTCGAGAACAAGAGCATCGCCAGGATCTTCGGCATCGATCTGGAGCAGCATGGCTATGTCGGCAAGGCCAACGCGTACGGCACGCTGGGCGAGACCTCGCGTGCGGGGGTGTTCGTGGCCGGCGCGGCGACCGGGCCGGAGACCATCGACGATTCCATCGCCCAGGGCCACGCCGCAGCCATGAGCGCGTTCGCGCTGGTCACCCGCGCGGAAGCGCGTGCTGTCGCTGCCTGAGGGGTACGCCTGGATGGCGCGGACGCCCGTCCCAGCGGCTGCGAGCCTGCCGGCAAGCGACCGGCCAACGCTCGAGTTGAGCGGGCCCAAGCTGGCGGCGGCGCTCGAAACCCTCGTGTCGCGATCGGAGGACCACGGGGGAGTGGAGCGCTACGTCGCTGCCGTCCAGCTGAAGGCGCGCATGTTCCGCGAGGCGCTCGCCGACGTGCGCAGCCTCGAGCTGTCTACGGCTAGGGCGTTGTGCACCTACGTCGCCACCGTGCGCCGCCGCGTCGGTCCTTACCTCGAGCCGTCCCGGTTCGAAAGGCTGCGCGACGCCATCGTCAGGCTGCTCGAGGGCCGGGAGGATACGTCCACGACGGACCGGCGCATCGCGGAGTTCTGCGGCAGCTTCCCGGACGACCGCGAGCATCGCTGGGTGCGCGACCTCGCCGCGGAGTTGCTGCACAACGTCGATTCCGAGCGCTATCCCCTGATGTCGCGTTGGGTGTGGGATGCGCGCGCCAACACGGGGGTGATCCGCGAGATCTGGCACGCGCTGGACGTGGACCATATCGTGATCGACATCCCCGACAGCTACGCCACTTTCCTCGTCCTGCGCGAGGAGCTGTCGCAGTACCTGACCGGTAACGGGATTTATCGCGATGTGACGGACTATGTCGATCTGCTTACGGCGCAGGTGTACGCGAACTATATCTGTGAGCAAGGCGGCAACTATCTGCGGGCCGACTTTGCTACGCCCGAGGACCCCATGCAGCACACCCGGCGCCTGCTGGGGCTCGACGGCGTGGATGCCGGCGGGCGGACGCGACTCAAAGCCGTCGACGGGCAGGCCTTCGTCGTCGAGGATGTGAAGCTACTGGACTAAGGACCTGCCATGCCGATCCACGAACAGTCGCTGATCCGCCCGGAAAACCTGAAGACCCACGACAAGCTGGTGATCGACGGCGTGGACGTCTCCGGCCACTGGAGCACCTTCATCGAGTCTCGGGTGGTGCAGGACTACAACGAGAACCTCCAGGACGAGATCGCCGCCCTGCCGGGCGGCGAGTACATCCACCGCTGCTGGCAATGCGGCTCCTGCACGAACTCCTGCACGGTCAACGCCATCAACCCCGACTTCAATCCCCGGTACTGGATCTATCTGATCCGGATCGGGATGGAGGCGGAGTTGCTGCGGGACAAGGACATCATCTGGCAGTGCGTCTCGTGCAACAAGTGCACTTACGCCTGCCCGCGCGACGTCGTCCCCGAAGGCGTGATGAAGGCGACGGCGCACTGGCTCGAGCTCAAGGGGCATACCCCGAAGTCGAAGTCGATGCACTTCGACGAGGAGTTCTCGGAGCAGGTCATCGCCACCGGAAAGATCGAAGAAGGGCGCATCATCCGCGGGTTCTTCGCCCGGACCGCGCAGCCACTGCGCCAGGAGTGGCTGATCGAGATGGCCAGGCGGGTGGCGCGGCGGCTGCCGTTCAAGCTCGGCATGCTGATGGGGCTGGCGGCGGTGTTCCGGCCGCGGACGCGAGGCTGGAACCGGGCGCGCCAGGCGCTCGAAGAGTACGTGGAAGAGCAGCACACGAAGCAGCGCAACGCGCTCGGGCTCACCGACCTGATCCGGACGGCGCAGGATGAGCTGGCAGGTGGTGCGAAGCGGGGCTAGACGCGGAGAAAGCAATGTCGGATACGCCAGTCAAGGACAAACAGGGCCAGTATCGGCGCGTCGCCTACTACCCGGGTTGCGCGTTGGAAGGGACGGGGCACGCCTACAACAGCTCGACCAAGGCGGTCGGTAAGGCGCTCGGGCTCGAGCTGGACGAGGTGAAAAACTGGAACTGCTGCGGGGCGATGGAAGTGAAGAATATCGACCCGAAGGTGCAGACCTACCTGTCCTCCCGCGTGATGTCCATCGCAGCCAACGAGATGCGTGCGGATGTCGTCATGGCTCCGTGCAACGGCTGCTATCACAACCTGAAGAAGGCGGAGCACGACCTTGCGCACGATCAGACTTCGCGGGACGTGGTCGATCGCATCTCCCGGAAAGCCGGGCATGCCACCTATCAGCCCGGGCAGGTCGAAACGATCCACGCGCTGGACTGGATCAAGCATGGCCTGGGCGAGGACGGGCTGAAGAAGCGCATCAGGAGCTCGCTCAAGGGTCTCAAGGTGGCCAACTACTATGGCTGCATGTACACCAGGCCGCGGCACATCTTCCCCGAGAAGGACCGCGGACCGGGCAGCGAGTCGACGTCGCAGCCGCACTTCATGGACGACCTGCTGGAGGCGGCAGGGGCGCAAAACGTGGAGTTTCCGCTGAAGACGGCATGCTGCGGCGGGGCGCATACGCTGTCCGACAGCGACACGTCGACCAAGCTCGTTCTCAATATCCTGCGCGCGGCTGAGGCCGCCGGCGCCGATGTGATCGCGACGGAGTGCCCGACCTGCCATGCGGGGCTGGAGATGCACCAGGTGCGGGCCGAGAAGGTCCTGGGCGAGAAGACGACCGTGAAGATGCTGTACTTCACCCAGCTGTTGGGGGTCGCGCTGGGGCTGTCGCCCAGGAAGGTCGGCGTGCACGAGAACGTCTCCGACGGCCTCGACCTGCTGCGCAGCAAGGGGCTGACGTGACCTCCCTGGCGCAGATCGAGTCGGAGCTCGATCGATTCGCGCCACAGGCGGAGTCGGCGGCGGCTGCGCAGCGGCTCGTCGTGCTGGCTGAGGAGGTGCTCCAGCACTGGATCGTCGCGCGCGGCGGCAGCCCCACCAGCGAAACCAGGGAAGGCTTCCGGCTGCTCGCGCTGCATCGCCAGGGTGCGGGCGGCGTCCCCAGCTTCAATGCGTGCCGCGAAAGCTGCCGCGAGATCGCCTATCACTACAACCTGATCGCCGCCGAGCCCGATTCACCGCTTGCGCCACAGCGCCAGCGCATGATGGCGTTGCTGACGAAGCATCTGTTGCTGTTCGTGAGCGGCAAGATGCAGGTCGAGGGGCTGGGCGAGTTCTGTTGTGCGTCGCGGCCGCTCCGCATAGAATCGCAATGAATCGTCGCAAAATAAGGAAGGGCCAATGCCGACTGTCCGCGGATGCAATCTGCCCGACGATCTGCTCTACGATGTCGACAACCACATCTGGTTCAAGGAGCTGCCGGACGGCAACGTCAAGCTGGGCATGACCACGATCGCCACCGCGATGGCGGGTCAGCTCGTGGCGTTCACGCCGAAGAAGGTCGGGCGCAAGGTGGATGCGGGCAAGTCCTGTGCGACGGTCGAATCCGGGAAGTGGGTGGGACCGGCCAAGTCCGCAGCCGGCGGCGAGGTGGTCGAAGTCAACGAGGACCTAGTCGCGAAGCCAGGGCTCGCAAACGAAGACCCCTACGCCGCAGGATGGATGGTGATCATCAAGCCCGACGATTGGCCAGCGGCGAAGGGGACCTTGACCCCCGGCCCGCAGGTAGCGCCCAAGTACGAAGCGAAAATGGACGCCGACGGCTTTTCGGGATGCGCCTGCGACACGTAGTTGCAACGAAGAAGCTTAGGTGGACGGTTGATGCACGCGAGAGACTCCAGGACGGGAACGAAGAAAGCGAAGTCGAACAACGGGACGAGCCTCGCACGAGCGGCGGACATGGCCAAGCTGGAGGACAACGCGACACGCGCCTGCGCTCTCCTCAAGGCAATGGCCAATCCCGCGCGGCTCATGGTCCTGTGCCAGATCGCCGATGGCGAGAAGTCAGTGGGGGAGCTGGAGCGCGCCGTTGGGCTGAGCCAGTCCGGCCTTTCCCAGCATCTCGCCGTGTTGCGCAGCAAGAACCTCGTGACGACGCGGCGAGACGCGCAGACCATCTACTACTCCCTGTCGAGCGAAGAAGCCGCGGCAGTGATGGGGACGCTCTACGAGGTGTTCTGCCGGAAGGCGGCGAAGCAGCCTGCCGCACGGCTGCGGGCGAAGGCGGCATAGCCCGGGCTAGCCGGATGCAGCAGTGGTGAGCGGTACCGCCTAGTCGACGGGCTTGGGTACGGGGGTGGAAAGGCAGCCCAGCAGGCGTTCCATGCGCAACCGATGCAGGTCGAGCCAGGTCTGCTCGATCGCAGTGTCCAGCTCCGCGCCGACCGAGCTTGTCGGGTGTTCATGGATCAGGTCAAGCAAACGCTCCAGCGGCGCCCGCAGCTCCTGGGTCCGTGCATCGCCCGGGGTCCAGCCGATGCGTAGCCCGGCGGCCTTGAAGGCGGCAAGCTCCGGCTCGTTGCGAGCAAGCTGCAGGAGCCTGTCCAGCCGTGCGACGTCTTCCCGGAACAGTTGCGCGCGAAACGGGCTCGACTCTTCGGCAGCGCGGCGCCGCAAGGTCTCGATCAATCGCATGCTTCATCCTTTCGGTTCCTGCACCGCTGTCATTCTACCGCCCCGCATGCCTACCGAGTGAAGCCGATTCTGACCGTGGCGCTACGCATGCGGAGCAAATGACCAAGGGCCGCCCGATCAACCGGCCGTCCACTTACGGCGCTGCCGTATGACCCTGCCGGACCAGTGGTTGCACCGGCTGTTCCCCTTCCTGCGCTGGTGGCCGCGGGTCAACGCCCAGAGCTTGCGGGCCGATGCGATCGCCGGTCTGATCGGCGCGGTCGTGGTGATCCCGCAGGGCGTGGCCTTTGCCACGCTCGCGGGGATGCCTCCCGAGTACGGGCTCTATCTGTCGATGGTGCCGGCGGTCATAGCCGCGCTGTGGGGTTCGTCCTGGCACGCCGTCTCGGGCCCGACCACCGCGGTGTCGCTGCTGGTGTTCGCGACCCTCGCCCCGCTTGCGACTCCGGGGTCCGCGGAATACATCCGCCTCGCACTCACGTTGTCGTTCATGGCGGGGCTCATGATGCTCGCACTCGGAGTTGCACGTCTCGGCGGGCTCGTCAACTTCGTCTCGAATACGGTCGTGGTCGGGTTCACTGCCGGTGCCGGACTGCTCATCGCAGAGTCTCAGCTGCGCAACTTCTTCGGCATCGAGATCCCGCGTGGGGCATCCCTGCTGGAGACGATGCAGGCGCTGACGCTGCATGCCGGCGATTCCAAGCCGCTGGTCGTGACCGTCAGCGTGAGCACGCTCCTGGTAGCTCTGGCCGCGCGGCGGTGGCTCAAGACGATGCCATACATGATCGTCTCGCTCGTCGCCGGGAGCGCGTTTGCATTCCTTCTGAATGCCTTGCTCGGGTCCGACCGGACCGGTCTGAGCGTCATCGGCAACGTTCCCTCGGCGGTGCCGCCGCTGTCGATGCCGCAGCTCTCGTTTGACACGCTGCGCAGCCTGGCGGGCGTGGCCGTCTCGATTACGCTGCTGAGTATCGCGCAAGCGATCCCGATCGCGCGGGCCATCGCGACGCGCTCCGGGCAGCGCATCGACGCCAACCAGGAACTGGTTGGCCAGGGCCTGTCCAACATCGCGGCCAGCTTCTTCTCGGGCTACCCGTCGAGCGCTTCCCTGAACCGGACCGCCATGAACTACGAGGCCGGCGCCCGGACGCCACTCGCCGCGGTATTGTCGGTGCCGTTTCTGATCGCGGTGCTGTTCGCCGTCGCTCCGCTAATCGCCTATATCCCGCTGGCTGCCGTGGCCGCCATCCTGATGCTGGTGGGCTGGGGACTGATCGATTTCGCCGCCATCGCCAAGATTGTACGCATGAGCCGGCCCGAGGCGTTCGTCCTCGCGGTGACGTTCGTGGCCACTATGACCCTGAGCCTGGAGGTGGCAATTCTCGTCGGCGTCTTCTTATCTCTTGTGGCGTATTTGTATCGAACGTCGCGCCCGACCATGCGCAGTGTGGTGCCCGATCCGCACGACGCAGAGCGCAAGATGGTGGAGGTCGAAGGCAAGCGCGTGGAGTGCCCGCAGCTCAAGATCGTGCGCCTCGAGGGGTCGATCTACTTCGGTGCGACCAACCACGTGGCGAACCACTTCGACACCCTGCGCAAGGTCAGCCCGGCGCAAAAGCATCTGCTGATCATGGCGAAGAGCATGAACTTCGTGGACGTCGCGGGCGCGGACCTTCTCGCGGACGAAGCGGACACCCGGCGCACAGGCGGGGGCGATCTATATCTCTACAGCCTGCGCCAGCCTGCGCGCGAGATGCTCCAGCGGGGAGGTCAACTCGACCGGATCGGACCAGGGAACGTGTTCGTTGCGAAGGATGAAGCCATCGGCAAGGTGTTTGCCCGCCTGGACAAAGCGATCTGCCGCCAGTGCACGGCACGCATCTTCCTCGAGTGCCAGACCGTGCCGGCGAGGCTCGATGACCGGGCGGTCGCGCGTGATCTGGCGTCGCCGGCTGATCTGTCATCGCCGCGCGGGGGATAGGCGTTATGCCCCTCGGGCGGGGACCGCTCAAGGGCGTTTTCCATTTCATCAGTGACAAGGAGAGGAGCATCATGACCAAAGGACTCATCGCGGCGTTCGTCGCGGCGCTGCTGGCCCTCCTGGGCACCGTGCAGAGTGACGGTGTGCATGCGCAGGAGTGGAAGTGGACCAACCCGACGATCGAGGGATTCGGCGCGATCGTGTCGCTGCCCGAGTCGGGCATGCAGCCGGACAGGAACACCGATTACAAGGTCGTATTCAACGTCACGACCACAGCTGGCCAGGATAAGGTCAACCCCGGCCTCGATCGCGTGGCTCGCACCGTGAACCTGTTCAGCTCCGCCGGCGTGCCGCTTTCGCGCCTGCACTTCATCGCGGTGGTGCACGGGCCGGCCACACCGTCCATCCTGGACGATGCGCACTATCGTGAGAAGTTCGGCGTCGAGAACCCGAACATTGCGCTCATCAGTGCGCTGGAGAAGGCCGGGGTAAAGGTGGTGGTGTGCGGCCAGGCGCTGGCACACAACAAGTTCCCCGGCGACTGGGTCAACCCGCAGGTCGAGATCACGCTGGCCGCGGTGACCGATATCATCATGCTCCAGCAGCGGGGTTATGTTCTGGTTCCGCTGTGACACGGTGGCGCGAGACGACCTTTGGAGGCCTGCCTGCGAGAATGGGCGGGTCCGCATGGCGGTGAGACGCGCGCTTCCCACCGTGGTCCTGAGCATGGCCCTGGCCCAGACGGCCGCTGCCAGCGAGATCGATCCGCCGTGGAATACCCCGCCTGAGAATGGCAAGAACTTCACTGTTCCGGGCATCGACAACGTCCCCGACTTGTACGGGGACGTCACCGATCCTCAGCTCGTGGTGTTCTTCGCCGGCAACCAGTACATGGTCGTGCCGGATCTTCTCGCCGCTTTCCGGCAGGCCCACCCCCAGTACGAGCGCATCTTCGTCGAGACGCTGCCGCCCGGCATCCTGGCGGAGCAGCTGGAGCAGGGCGCGTTGATCATCGGGAACATGCGCATCGCGCTGAAGGCAGACGTCTATGCCGCCGGCCGGGGCCGGATGCAACGGATGCAGCGCGACACGCAGCGCTTCTCGCAGCTCACCGATTACGCGCGCAACCGCCTGGCGATCATGACCTACATGGGCAACCCGCATCAGATCGGAGGATGGCATGATCTGGCGCGGCCGGGGTTGGCCGTATGCATGCCCAACCCCAAGTGGGAGGGTATCGCGGTGAACGCCATCATGCCGGCGCTGCGTGCCGCTGGCGGCGAAGCCCTGGTGCGCCGGATCTACCAGGAGAAAGCCGAGGACGGCTCGGCCTTTCTGACCCAGATCCATCACCGCCAGACTCCCATGCGCATCATGGACGGCAAGTGCGCTGCCGGCGCAGTCTGGTACACGGAAGGGTACTACCACGCCATGCTGGCGAAACACCCTGTGGCGTTCGTCACGCTGCCGGAAGCCCACAACCATTACGCGACCTACACCGCGGGTGTGCTGGCGGATGCGCCGCACCGTCAGGCTGCGCAGGATTTCGTGGCGTTCCTGCGTGGCAGTGCGGGGCAGGCCGTGTACCGGCAATACGGTTTTTTGCCGCCTGAATAGGGCAGGTCGTCATCGCCGCGCTCGGCTGTGGGGCTATCGCCGACCGTCAGGTCGGCGTATTGGACGCCACCGCGCCTGCGCTTCACCGAGGGCCGTGTCTACTTCGGAACGGTCTGGGCGACCGTGTCGTCGCCGGGAGGCTGGGCGGTACTACCTTCCTGGGCGCTACCCTCCTGGGGCTGCCCAGCGCGTGCCTCCGCCTTCTTCTGACGCTTCTCTTCCTGCTTCTGCTTCTTGGCTAGATCTCTTTGACGCTTCGCGAATGCGTAGTTGGGTTTGGCCATTGACCCTCCTTCTGGACCGGGTTTCAGGGGTAACAAGGCACAGGATAACCCCTAACAGGCTGCTGCAGAAGCCACTACGCGGGCGCGAGCCGACCGCAGGCTCGGTTCTCGAACGGCAGGCTCTCCCCGGGGCACGCTCCCCCCGGGCACGCTTGGGCCCGGGTCCAGGTTCCGGTATGCTCGCTGATCCATCTGCCCGCCGCGCGGGCGCAGGAGAACCGGAGGGATGATCATGCGGGTTGGGCTTGCCATTCTGGCCGCGCTGCTGGCCTGGCCGGCGCTTGCTGTGGAGGTCGAGTGGCTCGAGATCGGCGCCGACACCGAGGCGCGGTACTACATCAACCCCAAGTCGATCGAGGTCGAGGGCGATACCATCCGGCTGCAGAAGCGCCAGGTATTCAACTCGCCCCTGGTGGACAACTTCACTGGACGCCGGGTGCTGTTCAAGGAGAGCATCGGCACCGTGGAGCTCGACTGCGGGCGGCACATCAACCGCGTCACGCAGATCGACATGATCGGGATGGACGGCGAAATCGTGTGGTCTTCCGGCAGGCTCAAGCAACGCATGTGGGAGGAGGTCAAGGACAACACCCACGGCGGCGCGACGTTCGACTACGTCTGCAAGAACCTCAAGGCATCCTGACCGTGGCTCGTAACAAGACTGTCACTTCGCCGGCACCAATCAGCACCTGCGCGCGGCTCAGCCGAGCTTTGTGTCAGGCCGTCCAACTGCACGGGTGAGTTCCCGCGGCGTCACACCAAGCAGGCGCTTGACGTGGCGGGTCAGGTGGCTCTGGTCGGCAAACCCGACCGCATCGGCGATATCCGCCAGCGAGCCCTTGCCCGCACCCGCCGACAGTAGCGCACGGGCATTGTTCACCCGGACCTCGATCAGGTACTGGTGTGGCGTCATGCCGGTCACCTGCTTGAACAACCGCGACAGATGGTACGAGCTCACCCGCGCGGCGCCGGCAATGTCCGCGAGTCCGATGTCCTCCGCGAAGTTGGCCTGGATGTACTGCATGGCGAGCGCCACCGGGCGGGAGGGTGCCCGGACCTGCGGGAGATCCGCCACCGGCCGGGCTTTGGCATAGTTGCGCAGCAGGTGCACGGCCAGGATCTGCGCGAGGGACTCAGCATAGACCTGTGCGCCGGGCTGTCCACCCATCAGTTCGCGCGAAAGCACGCCCGCGATGTTGGAAATGACCGGGTCCGACTCGCGCTCGCTGGGCACCAGCTCCACTGCCGACGGATCCAGTTCCATCGACTGCGCGGCGACAGTGTGCAGGAACGCCGGGTCCAGCGCGAGCAGCACGAAGGAAAGGCGCGACTGCCAGGACCAGCGCACCGGCGTGTCACATGGCTGCACGGCGACGTAGCCGGGCGCGGCGTCGAGCTCTGCGGTTTCACCGCCGCGCTCGCAGCGCATGCGGGCATGCGCGAGGCTCACGAAGACCAGATGCTCGGTCGCGCCGGCCGCGAAGTCGATGCCGCCGGGCTCGGCCTCCCGGCGCTCCACGTGCAATGGTCCCCAGTTCAGCGCGCGGCTCGACAGGCGGACGTCCCGCCGCTCGAGGCGCGCCATTTCGATGCGGCGCGCCGCTGGGTCAGGGGCTCGAGCGGAAGGCGGCACGGAAACGGGCGTGTGCAGACTGTTCCGCTGGGGATCGGGGTACATCATCATCTGTGCTGCTCCTCGCGGCCTTGGCGGACGCAGTGGCTGGTCCGGAAGGCTTGAAGTTAACCCTGAAAACATTATGGGACGGAAAAGTTATCGGTGTCAACATTGGCCTAACCACGTCGCATCGCCTGCATTTCCCGTTCCGCCCCCTCCATGTCGGTGCGGGCAACGTGGACTGGGAGTGGCCGCTGGGTTGCCAGCAGCGGGTTAGGCACAGGCGGGCGGGCCTGCCGGACCGACTGTCCGGCGTATGCGACCGGCAGGCGAGCCGCCGCCTCGAGCGAGCGGCCCAATGAGGCCAAGTCAGGGGCAGCGCCCGCGGCGCTCCCCGCTGCGAGGGCGCCGGTGAGTCCAGCAATCATGAGTGACCAGCGTTGCATGAGGTTGTCCGTTCGAATCCAGCTGCAGGGGGGCTGCGATGGGTGCCATCTTCTTCCCCAGGCGTGAGCCCGCCGTGCCGGTGCGCGTGAAAACGGCGTGAAAGCAGGACAGCCCGCCTGCCCCGCCGTACAATGAGCGCCTCTGCGTAGGAAACCCCATGCCCCGCGTCCGCCTCGAGCTGCTCGGCGGCTTCCAGCTGTATTCCGCAGGCCGCAAACCGATCGTCCTCACCGCCCGCAAGCCTCGCGCCCTGCTCGCCTACCTCGCGCTGGGCGTGCGTCGCGCGCATGCGCGCGACCGGCTGGCTACGTTGCTCTGGCCCGACAGCAGCGAAATGCAGGCGCGCACCAGCCTGCGCCAGGCGTTGACGGCGCTGCGCCGTGCGCTTGGCGACGGCGCCGACGAGCTGATCGCAGCCGATGTGGAATCGGTGGCGCTGGCGCGCGACGGGTTCGAGCTGGATGTGGCCGAGTTCGAGCACGGCATTGACCTGGGCACGGCCGACTCCCTGCAGTCTTCGCTGGCGCTGTACCGCGGCGACCTGCTGGACGGCGTGAGCGCCGAATCGGCCAGCTTCGAGCAGTGGCTCGCCGCCGAGCGCGAACGGCTGCGCGCGGTGGCCGTGCGTGGCCTGGTCAGCCTGCTGGACCACCAGCAGGAATCCGGTCTGCCCGATCGGGCTCTGGAAACGGCCACCCGCCTGGTCGCCATCGACCCGCTGCGCGAGGATGCGCACCGCGTCCTGATGCGGCTGTACCTGCAGCAGGGAAGGCCGGTCGAGGCGCTCAGGCAATATCAGCTGTTGCGGCAGACGCTGGCACGGGACCTGGGCGTGACGCCCGAGCCGCAGACCGAGCAGCTTTACCGCGAGATGCTCCAGCAACGCCGCGCACCTGCCGGCGTTCGGCCAGCGGCTGCCGACGAGGTGCAGCCCGCGCGCTCCGAAGCGGCGCGCTCGCAGCCCGATGTGCGTCACTGCGTCGCGCTGTTTGTCGATTTGCACGGCTTCACTGCATTCACCGGTGAGACCGACCCTGAGGAAGTGCACGACTATCTGCTGCGCTATCGCGCGCGTGTGGCCGAGCTGGTGCGAAAGAGCGGAGGCGAGCTCACCAACTACATCGGAGCGCGCGTGATGGCGGTGTTCGGTGCCGCCGTGGCGCACGACAACGATGCCGAGCGTGCCGCGGGTGTGGCACTGGCCCTACGCGAGGACGTCCCTGGCCTGGCATCGGCGGGCGGTCGCTGGTTCGATCCGCACATCGGGGTGGCCAGCGGCGGGCTGTTCGTCGACCGTTCCTCGGGCACGGCAGTCGTGTCCGGCGAGCCGGTCAGTCTGGCCGCCCGCATCATGGAGCAGGCCGGACCGGGCGAGATTCTGATCTCTGGTTGGGTGCACCAGGCATTGAGGGACAGCGTGCACGCGGATCCGGTTTCCGAGGTCGCGGTTCGTGCAGCGGCGCGGCCGGTGCAGCTTTGGCGTCTGCGCGGCTGGGCCGACCGGGCCGAGACGGGGCGCCCGTTCGTCGGGCGGCAGCTCGAGCTGCGGCAGATCGAAGGACTGTTGGATGCCTGCCTGGCAGCACGGACCGGCCATGTCCTGCTGGTGCGCGGCGAGGCCGGGATCGGCAAGAGTCGGCTGGTGCAGGAGTTGTTGCAGCGCGCTCGCACGCGCGGCTACGCCTGTCATCGTGCGCTGGTGCTGGACTTCGGCAGCGGCATCGCAGGCGGGGCAATTCCGGTATTGACGCGGGCGCTGCTCGGTGTGCCGGGTGGCGAGGCGGCCGAGCGGGTGGGCGCAGCCGTGCAGCAGATCATCAATGCAGGCTGGGTGAGCCACGGTCTCGCCCCGTTCCTCTATGAGCTGCTCGAGCTGCCGCTGCCCGGAGACCCTTCCGACGGTGCGCAGGCGGTAGACCGTGACGCGCGTGCCCGCGGCCATCAGGCGGTGCTCAACAGCCTGGTCCGCGCTCGTAGCGCGAGCTCTCCGCTGCTGCTGGTGGTCGAAGATGTGCATTGGGCGGATCGCACCACGCTGGAGACGCTGGCAAGGGCGGCTGCAGCGGCGCGCGATCTGCCACTTGTCCTGGCACTGACAACGCGCCCGGAACCCGAAACGGTTGGCCCGGCGTGGCGTGCCGCATCGGGCGGCTCCCCGTTGCTCACACTGGACCTCGCTCCGCTCACCCAAGCCGAGGCGCGAGAGCTCGCTGGCACCTACCCGTGCGAGGACGATGCGCTGGTCGCATCGTGCGTGCAGCGAGCCGAAGGCAATCCGCTGTTCCTCGACCAGCTGATGCGTAACGCCCAGTCGGGCGACCGTACCCTGCCCAGCTCGATCCAGAGCATCGTGCTGGCGCGCCTGGACCGGCTGGACCCGGGCGACCGCCAGGCCCTGCAGGCTGCCTCGATTCTCGGCCAGCGCTTCACCCTGGAGGCCGTACAGAGCCTGACTTCCATCGCCTGCTCCTGCGAGGAGATGGTGGCGCGGGGCCTGGTGCGGCCCGAGGGGCAAGGCTACATCTTCAACCATGCGCTGATTCATGAGGCGGTGTATGCATCGCTGCTGCGTTCGCGTCGGCACGAGCTGCACCTGCGCGCTGCCGCCTGGTTCGCCGCGCGCGACCCGGTGCTGCATGCCCAGCATCTGGACGCGGCGAGCAACTCCGGCGCGGCAGCGGCCTATCTGCGCGCCGCGCAGGCGGAGGCCGATCGGCACCAGTACGACCGAGCCCTGCGCCTGTGCGAACGCGGCCTCGAGCTGGCCGAGGAGCAATGGCTGCAGCTCTCGCTGGGGTGCCTGCGCGCGGAGGTCCTGCGGGAGCTGGGCCAGACGGAGGCTTCGGTCCAGGCCTTCGAAGCCGCAGTCGAGCTGGCCGAGGATACGGAGCAGCGCGCCCGCGCCCTGTTCGGGCTCGCCTCCAGCCTGCGCATCCTCGATCGTCACCGCGAGGCGCTGGCGGTGGTGGACGCCGCGGAACAGCAGGCACGCGACCTCGGCGATCCAGTCCAGCTGGCACAGATCCACTTTCTCCGCGGTAACCTCTACTTCCCGCTCGGGGAGACCGATGCGTGCCTGGCCGCGCACGAGCAGGCCCGCGCCTATGCCATGCAGGCAGCGTCTCCCGCGTTGGAGGCGCGGGCACTGGGCAGCCTCGGCGATGCACACTACCTGCGCGGCGAGATCCAGACCGCCTGCGAATACTTCGCGCGCTGCGTGGCGCTTGCGCGCGAGCATGGTCTCCTAAGCCTGGAGGCAACCGGCCTGCCGATGCTGGCAGCGACACAGTTCTATCGCCTCGAGTTCGAGGAGGCGCTGGAGAACTGCCGGCTGGCGCGCGCGCAGGCCGCGCGAGCCGGCAGCCTGCGCGCTGGCCTCGTGGCACTGGTAATCAGCGGGCAGGTGCGGGCCTATCGCGCCGAATGGGAGGCTGCGATCGCAGAAGCCGAAGAGGCGGTGGCGGTGGCACGCCGCGTCGGTGCGCGGCGCTTTGAGGCCGATGCACTGGGTGTGCTCGGCCTTGCACAGAACGGCACGGGGCTGCGCACGGACGCAGAGCAGACACTGGAGCAGGCCTGTGCAGCATCCCGCGCCGCGGGTATGCGATACACGGGCCCCTGGGTCCTGGCCGCATTGGCGCTCGTTACTCGAGACGCAGACAAACGGAGTGCAGCGCTCGCCGAAAGCGAACGGCTCCTGGACGAGGGCTGCGTCAGCCATGCCTATCTGCACTTCTATGACCTGGGAATCGAATGTGCGCTCGAGCTGGGCGACGCGGACCTCGCGCAGCGCTGCGCCCAGGCTCTGCTCGACTACACTGCGCGCGAACCGCTGCCGTTCGCTGAGTTCCACGCGCAGCGCGGCATGCTGCTGGCGCGCGCTGCGCGCGGCGAGCGCAGCGCCGGCCTGCAGCGGGAGCTGTCTGCGCTGGCGGAGGAGGCCCGCATCAGGCAGGTCCTGGTGGTGTTGCCGCGGCTGGAATCCGCGCTGGCTGCCTGTGCGTAGGTGCAGGTCCAGTAACATGGCGTAGGGCCGGCACGCTGCCGGCTTTCCACCGCCTCCCGGACGGAGTCTCCTATGACATCTGCCGCCGCGCGCGCGCTCGCGCTGCTGCCGTTTCTCCTTGCTGCGGCTACGGCTGTGCCGGCCGCGCAGGTCGAGGTGTTCTCGCCCCAGGGCGAAGTCAAGGGCGTGAGGCAGGTTTCCGCGCGCTTCTCCGAGGCGATGGTCGCGCTGGGCGACCCGCGGCTTGCCGATCCCTTCGACATCGACTGCCCGGAGCAAGGGGCCGCGCGCTGGGCGGACCAGAAGAACTGGGTGTTCGACTTCGAACGCGATCTCTCCGCGGGGGTGCGTTGCAGCTTCGACGTGAAGCCGGGCCTCAAGACGCTGGCGGGCGCTCCCGTCGAGCAGCAGCGCTTCTCCTTCACTACTGGCGGGCCGGCGGTGATCGAGCAGATGCCATGGCGATACGGGCAGATCGACGAGGAGCAGGTGTTCCTCCTCGGCCTGGACGCTCCGGTAAGAGAACACACGGTAGTCGAGCACGCCTGGTGCGATGCCAGCGGCATTGCGGAGAAGATCGGTGTACGCGTCGTGACCGGTGAGGAGCGCCGGCAGATCCTCGACAGCCGCAAGGACTTCCTCGACCGCTGGCTGATCGCGCTGTTCAAGGACGGGCGCATGGCGCGCATCGCCGCGGCGGAGTTGGAGCGCGGGACGGGCGCCGAGCGGCTCAAGCGCGCCGACGAAACCAGCCAGTCGCTGGTGCTGCTGCGCTGTGCGCGCAGGTTGCCGCCCGGCAGCCAGTTGCGGCTGGTGTGGGGGCAGGGCATCGAATCGCTGTCGGGCGTGCCGACCAGTCAGGATCAGGTGCTGGAGTTCACCGTGCGCCCTGCGTTTACCGCGACCTTCTCCTGCCTGCGCGTGAACGCCGACTCCGGTTGCCTGCCCTTCGCGCCCATGCAGTTGAGCTTCACTGCGCCGGTGGCGCGCAGTGCCGCGGAGAAGATGGTGCTGCGCGGCGGCGATGGGAAGGTCTACCGGCCCAAGCTCCCGGAGGCCGCTCAGGCGGGCGATTTCGTGCAGGGCGTGGAGTTCGTGCCGCCGTTCCCCGAGGAAGCCGGCTTCAAGCTCGAAGTGCCGCGCGACTTGCGCGACGACGCCGGCCGCAAGCTGATCAACCAGGAGCGCTTCCCGCTGGCTGTGCGCACCGACGTCGCCCCGCCGCTCGCAAAGTTTCCGGCGCGCTTCGGGATCATCGAAGCGAAGGGCGACCCCATGCTGCCCGTCACCTTGCGCAACCTGGAAGCCGAGGTTCAGGGACGGGAGTGGCAAGCGGTGGACGACGGGCGGCCGGTTCCCGGCAACGTGCTGCGCATCGGCACAGCAGATGCGCGCACGCTGGTGGACTGGATGCGGCGCGTGCGCAGCCACGAGGATGTCGAATACGAGCCGGCCGAAGAGGAAGACGCTCCGGCGCGGCGCCGTTACGCCGCGGCCGAGTCGCTGTTCGGCGAGTCGGACCGCACCCACGCCATCCGCGTGCCCAAGCCGCTGGGGGGGCGAGCCTTCGAAGTGGTGGGCATTCCGTTGACGCAGCCGGGCTTTTACGTCGTGGAGCTGGCCAGTCCGAAGCTGGGGGCGGCCTTGCTCACCGGCGCCAGCCCCGAATCTCAGGCGAAAGCGCAGGTCTACCATGTCTCGACCTCGGCGCTGGTCACCAACCTCGCGGTGCACTTCAAGCAAGGGCGCGAGTCCTCGCTGGTATGGGTGACCGCGCTGGACACCGGCGCGGTGGTTCCCAAAGCCCAGGTCTCCGTGCAGGACTGCGATGGCAAGGAGCACTGGAACGGCGTGACCGACGCGCGCGGCGTGGTACGCATCAGCAAGGCGCTGCCCGCGCGGGACCAACTCCCGGGCTGCTTCAGTCCGTACGACCGCCAGTACATGGTGTTCGCGCGCCTGGGCAAAGACGTGAGCTTCGTGCTGTCGGAGTGGGACGAAGGCATCTCACGCTGGCGCTTCAACCTGCCGGCCGGGCGCTATAGCGGACCCTACATCGCCACCGCAGTGCTCGACCGCACGCTGCTGCGTGCCGGAGACAGCGTCCACATGAAGCTCATGTACCGCCAGCACACCCGCAGCGGAATGCGCTTCGTGAGCCGCTCGGCACTGCCTGGGAAGGCAACCATCGAGCACCAGGGCAGCGATCAGCGCTACGAGCTGCCGGTGAAGTGGGATGCGCGCAATAGCGCCGAGCTGACCTGGCAGGTGCCCAGGGACGCCAAGACCGGCGTATACCGCGTACAGCTCGAGGACATGCTGGGGGCGCGCCGCAACCGCCGCGATGCCGGCAGCTTCCGGGTCGAAGAGTTTCGCGTGCCGCTCATGCGCGCGGGCATCGAGACGCCGGCGCAGCCGCTGGTGAACGCCACCCGCGTGCGACTCGGGGTGCAGGTGAGCTATCTGGCCGGCGGTGGTGCCGCCAACGCGCCGGTCAAGCTGCGTAGCGTCGTACAGCCGCGGACGGTGAGCTTTCCCGGTTACGAGGAGTTCACGCTGAGCAACGGCGCGGTCCAGGAGGGCGTGCAGGCCGATCGCCGCGCCGACTGGTATCGCGGCGAGTATCTCCTGGCGGACGAGGACGAAGAAGCGCAGGTGCCCGCAGGCGCGGTGCGCGGGCCGCAAACCAAGACGTTGAAGACGCTCGCCTTCACGCTGGACGGCGCCGGCGGCGGGCAAGCCGCGCTGGAAGAGTTGCCGCAGCAACCCATTCCGCAGGAGATCGTCGCCGAGCTGGAGTATGCCGATCCCAACGGCGAAGTCCTCGCGACGGGCACGCGCATTCCGTTGTGGCCGGCCGGGCTGGTGGTGGGGCTCAAGCCCGACTCGTGGGCGCTCAGCAAGGACAAGGTGAAGTTCCAGGCGGTCGCGCTGGACCTGATGGGCAAGCCGGTCGCCGGCCAGCGCCTCACGGTCGATCTATTCGAGCGCAAGACGTTCTCGCACCGCAAGCGGCTGCTGGGCGGGTTCTATGCCTATCAGAGCGGGGCCGAGGTCAAGCGCCTGGCGCGCGTGTGCGAGGGGGAGGCGGACGCCAAGGGGCTGCTGTTCTGCGAGTTCGTTTCCCCGGTATCCGGGGAGTTGCTGGTGGAGGTGCGCTCCGCCGACGCGGGCGGCAACGTCGCGGTGGCCAACAGCAGCGTGTGGGTGGCAGGCCCGGGTGAATGGTGGTTCGACGTCTCCAACGACGACCGCATGGACGTGCTCCCCGAGCGCAAGCGCTACGAGCCCGGCGAGAGCGCCGTGTTCCAGGTGCGCATGCCGTTCCGCGCCGCCACCGCGCTGGTGACCGTAGAGCGCGAGGGTGTGATGGATGTGCAGGTGGTACCGCTGTCGGGCAAAGAGCCAGTGGTGAAGGTACCGGTGCGCGGCAACCATGCCCCCAACGTCTTCGTCTCGGTGCTGGCGGTGCGCGGCCGGGTCGCCGGGGTCCAGCCCACGGCCCTGGTGGATCTGGGCAAGCCCTCGTTCAAGATGGGCATGGCCGAGATCAACGTGGGCTGGCGCGCACACGAGCTCAAGGTGAGCGTCAGCGCCGACCGACAGATTTATCGTGTGCGCGAGAAGGCCAGGGTCAGCGTGATGGTGAAGCGCGCGTCCGACGGCAAGCCGCCTCCCAAGGGCGCGGAGGTGGCGCTGGCGGCGGTCGACGAGGGGCTGCTAGAGCTGATGCCCAACCAGAGCTGGAAGCTGCTGGAGACGATGATGCAGCGGCGTGGTATCGAGGTGGACACCGCCACCGCTTCCATGCAGGTCGTGGGCAAGCGTCACTACGGGCGCAAGGCGCGGGAGGCCGGCGGCGGGGGCGGGCGCAAGACCAGCCGCGAGCTGTTCGACACGCTGCTGTTCTGGAAGGCGCGCCTCAAGCTGGATGAGAACGGACGGGCAATCGCGGAGGTGCCACTCAACGACTCGCTCACCTCCTTCCGCATCGTTGCGGTGGCCGACGGCGGCGCTGATCTGTTCGGCACCGGGCAAACCGTAATCCGTTCCACCCAGGAGCTGATGCTGTTTTCCGGCCTGCCGCCGCTGGTGCGCGAGCGGGACCGCTTCCGTGCGAGCTTTACGGTGCGCAACGCCAGCGAGGCGCCACTCGAGGTGCAGGTGCGCGCAAGCACAGGCGGCGGGCAGAACTACGAGCCGGTCGCCCTCAGCCTGTCTCCGGGCGAGTCGAAGGAGGCCGGCTGGGACGTGAGCGCGCCGGCGGGTGTCGATACGTTGCGCTGGGAGGTCGTGGCGAGCGCGAAGACCCCGGCGGGAGGGCTGGTCGACGATCGCATGTCCACCACGCAGAAAGTGATCCCTGCCGTGGCCGTGCGCACGTTCCAGGCCACGATCGCGCAGGTCGATCGCGCCTTCGAGCTGGCGGTCGAGATCCCGGAGGACGCGATCCCAGGTCGCGGCGGTGTGCAGGTGGGCCTGCTGCCGACGCTCGCAGGCGAGCTGTCCGCGGTGAGCGAGTTCATGCGAGCCTACCGGTACACCTGTCTGGAACAGCTCGCCTCGCAAGCCGTGGCGCTGCGTGACCAAGCGAGCTGGAATGGACTCATGGCGAACCTGCCCAGCTACCTGGACCGGGATGGCTTCGCCATGTACTTCCCCGGGACTTGGTACGGCAGCGACGCACTCACCGCATATCTTCTAAACATCGCGAACGAGGCCGGCTGGGAAGTCCCTGCCGATTCGCGCAGCCGCATGCAGTCCGCGCTCGAGCGCTTCGTCAGAGGGCAGGTGGTCCGTGAGCAGGAGTGGCGCACGGCCGACCTCAACGTGCGCAAGATCGCGGCCCTGCAGGCGCTGGTACGCTGGGGCCGACCGGTGGGCGACGAGGATCTCGCCAGCATCTCGATCGAGCCGAACCTGTGGCCGACCTCGGCTGTGATCGACTGGTTCGACCTGCTCAAGCGCGCACCGGATCTGAGCCAGCGTGACCGGCGCCTCCAGGAAGCCGAGCAGATCGTGCGCTCGCGGCTGAACTTCCAGGGCACCACCTTGGGTTTCTCCACCGAGCGCAGCGACTATCTCTGGTGGCTCATGATCTCCGGCGACGTTAATGCCAACCGCGTGCTGCTGGCCATGCTCGATCGCGAGACCTGGAAGGAGGACATGCCGCGGCTTGCGCGCGGCAGTCTGGGACGGCAGCAGCGCGGCCACTGGAACACCACCGTGGCCAATGCCTGGGGCGTGCTGGCCATGGAGAAGTTCGGCGCGGCATTCGAGAAAGAGCAGGTCAGCGGCGCCACCGCCGGAAAGCTGGGGAAGCAGGCGAAGCAGGTGGACTGGAGCAAGACACCAAAGGGCGAGAGCCTGATGTTCTCCTGGCCGCAGGGACCGGCCACCCTGGCCCTTACCCACGATGGGACCGGCAGACCCTGGGCCATGGTCCAGAGCCGCGCCGCGATCCCGCTGCGGCAGCCGTTTTCTTCCGGCTACCGGATCCTGCGTACTGTCTCTGCTGTGGAGCAGAAGGAGCAAGGCAGATGGTCACGCGGGGACGTCATGCGCGTGCGCCTCGATCTAGAGGCGCAGTCGGACATGACCTGGGTAGTGGTGAACGATCCGGTGCCGGCAGGCGCGAGCGTGCTGGGCACGGGTCTCGGCCGCGACTCGCAGATCCTGGCGAGCGGCGAGAAAAAGCAGGGCTGGGTATGGCCCGCCTTCGAGGAGCGCAAGTTCGACTCCTTCCGGGCCTACTACCGCTTCGTGCCGAAGGGCAAGTGGACGCTCGAGTACACCCTGCGGCTCAACAATCCTGGCGAGTTTCTCCTGCCGGAGACGCGTGTGGAGGCGCTGTATGCGCCGGAGATGTTCGGGGAGAACCCGAACGCGAAGGTCGTGGTCGCGGACTAGGGCGACTGCTAAGAATGAACCACGGAGGACACGGAGGAAGAGCCAAACATTGCGGACTATTGCGTGAGCGCTTTCAAAGGGATCTATGGAAATCTAGAGGGAGAAGTCGCAATGACTGAAAAGTGGAAAGATGAGCAGCGCCTGATTCAGGCGGAAGTTCCGTGGAGGCAATGGCCTGGTTTCGTGGTCTCCCCGCGCATGCCGCGCGGGGAGCCGCTGGCAGGCTCCGCCCCAGCGAAAGCGGGGGATGCCGCATTCCAGATAGCGGCGAAACTCCCGCTCCACATAGAGGGTCCGCGCGCTCTACCCTGGCGCCCTGGCGGGCTCCTCGAAACCAACGCAGAGGCGCAGAGGGCCCGCGGACGAAGAAAGATGCGATAACGGGCAGCGGCGGAGAGACGTTTCCTGGACCCTGGCAGCCGCCAGAGTAGAAGCCTTCTGGCCGCGATGTCTCTGCGGACCCTCTGAGTTTTTGCGGTCTCTTTGATGTGCGTCAACCCGGCGATGGTGACTCGGTCTAAATTGGTTATTCCCGGGTCAAGGTCTGGATGTACCAGATTCTGCCCACGAAAGCTGCATGATGGTGACGGGCATCGACGCAGTGGACCTGAATGGTAAGGGGGAACACTGCGCACAGCGGATATCGCCCATGTAGGCCAGCTCAAGAAATCCGCGGGCTTCTGGTGAAGGCGCATTCCGTCTACGGATACGGCTTGCTCGATGACCTGTTCGCATCGCCATGGTGAGGAGGTGGAGGCTACACGAGGCCCTCCGCCCCCTCAATCTTGCGTTTCACCTCTTACAGGGAGGACAAGCTCATGAGAGGATTGGCGCGTTCCGTCGTTGTGCGCATCGTTGTTGTTCTCGTTGCCATCCTTGTTCTGCCGGGGGCCAACCCCGCGTGGGCAGCAGGCAAGATCCAGAAGAAAGCATATGGCACCACTGCGCATGGCGAGGCTGTGGATGAGTATACCTTGACCAACGCCAGTGGCATGGAGGTGAAGATCATCACCTTCGGCGGCACCGTGACTTCGATCAAAGTGCCGGATCGCGACGGCAACATGGCGAACGTAGTTCTCGGCTTTACCGACCTCAAGAGCTACGAGACCCGAAGCCCTTACTTCGGGTGCATCATCGGCCGGTACGGAAATCGCATCGCCAAGGGCAAGTTCACGCTTGAGGGCCAGGAATACACTCTCGCGACCAACAATGGCCCGAACTCGCTTCACGGTGGCAACGTGGGCTTCGACAAGAAGGTCTGGGCCGCCACGGAGATCAAGGACGCGAGCAGCGTGGGCCTGTCACTGACCTACACGAGCCCGGACATGGAGGAAGGCTACCCGGGGACGCTCCACGTCAAGGTGGTCTATGCCCTGACCGACAAGGATGAGCTCAAGATCGACTATACGGCCACTACCGACAAGGCGACCGTTTTCAACCCGACCAACCACAGCTACTTCAATCTGGGCGGTGAAGGGTCGGGCCCTATCTACGACGAGGTGCTTTGGATGGCCGCCGACAAATTCACGCCGGTTGACAGCACCCTCATCCCGACGGGTGCTCTGGCCCCAGTGGCGGGAACGGCGTTCGACTTTACCGTACCGAAGCTCCTTGGTCCCGCCATTCACTCCAACGACCCGCAGGTGGTCATCGGCAAGGGCATCGATCACAACTTGGTGCTGACCCGGCGATCGCCAAGCGACAAATCGATGATGCTGGGAGCTCGTCTCTACGACCCGCGGTCTGGGCGCATCATGGAGACGTGGACCACAGAGCCCGGCATCCAGGTGTACACGGGCAACTTCCTGGACGGCTCCCTCTACGGGCCCAGCGGTCGTGCCTACCGCCAGGGCTCGGCCATCACCTTCGAGACCCAGCATTTCCCGGACTCGCCGAACCAGCCGAACTTTCCGTCGACCGAGCTGAAGCCCGGCCAGACCTTCCGATCGTCGACCATCCACAAGTTCCTGGTCGATTAGTCGGACCACGCACTTCCGCAACGGGTGTGCTCCAGGCAGCGCACCCGTTGTGTCGGGGCGATCCCGGCCGAAGAGCCTGCGCGCGATGCCTGTCCCGCCATCGCGCGGGCACGTTTCCCACCCTGGATAATTCATGAGGGACTCGGGATGATCGCGAGCCGATTTGCGAGGCAGGTTGGGCTCCACCGGCGCAGCCAATAGATCACTCTATTGGCAAGCCGGGCATGCCCAAGATGACCGCAAAGCGGCCGCGAGCGCGCGAGTAGCCCGGCGTTACATTGCGTACCCGCCTGCATCCGCCCGCGAGCCCTACGCAGCAGACAGACGCTCGCTTTCGGGGCGTCTTCATGAATTATCCAGGCTAGGAACGTCGCAAAACTGGCGATCCGCCGATCCGTATTCCTTGTCGGCCTCGTCACTTCTACCGAGCAACCGCAAAGCCGCAGAAGCGACGTGCTCGGCGGTAAAGCCGAATTGCAGCATATTCACCTCGCGGGGAGCGGATGCTCCATAGCGATCGATGCCGATGACCGCACCCTCGTCCCCTGCCCATCTATGCCAACCGAAGGTAGAGGCAGCTTCGACAGTCACGCGCTTCTTGACGGCCTTCGGCAGCACTTTCTCCCGGTAGCTTTCGTCCTGGTCGCCAAACAGTCTGCAACTAGGCATGCTCACCACGCGTGCGTTTACGCCGTAGTCCCTCAGCTTCTGTTGCGCCTCCACGCAGAGTGCCACCTCGGAGCCAGTGCCGATCAGGATTACCTCGGGCGCATCGCGCTCGGCCTCGGAAAGGATGTAGGCACCTTTTGCCACGCCCGGCTCCTTCGCGTTGCTGCGATCTAGATGCGCGACAGGCTGGCGCGTCAGGATAAACAGCGTCGGCCCGTCGTGCTGGACTGCAAAGTCCCAAGCCTCGGCAGTCTCATTGGCATCCGCGGGACGGATCACGGTCAGCCCGGGCATCGCGCGCAAGCTGGCCAGATGTTCGATCGGCTGGTGAGTCGGGCCGTCTTCACCGACAGCGACGCTGTCATGCGTGAAGACATAGAAGACCTTGAGACGGCCCAACGCCGCCAGGCGGATGGCCGGTCTCATGTAATCGGAGAAGACGAGGAACGTCGCGCTGAAAGGCAGTACGCCTCCATGCGCCGCCATCCCATTCACCGCTGCGCCCATCGCATGCTCGCGAACGCCAAACGCAAGATTGCGGCCGCCGTAGCCCCACTCGCCACCGACAGCTCCCAATGTACCTGGACCGCCGAATTGGGGAGGCTGAAAATCGCCCAAGCCCTTCAGAGGCGTCTCCGTCGACGGATTCAGGTCCGCCGACCCGCCGATGAGATTGGGAATGCGTTTGGCCAATGCGTTCAGAGCCTGTCCGCCTGCCGACCGTGTGGAGATCGCTTTGTCGGTCGGCTTCCACTTCGGCAGCTCGGCTGCCCAGCTTTCCGGGAGCTTGCCGCTGCGGATCTGTTCAAACTCCGCGGCTTCCTTGGGATACATCCTTTTGTACACCCCGAGTCTGTCCTGCCAATCCGCCTGTGCTCTGGCACCCCGCCCTAGGGCCTGGCGGAAGTGATCCACCGCCTCTTTCGGTAGATAGAACTTGTCCATCGTCGGCCAGCCGAGCGCTTGCTTGGTGGCCTGCAGCTCTGCCTCGCCGAGCGGGCTGCCATGCGCCGAGAAGTGATCCTGCTTGTTCGGGCTGCCGTATGCGATGTGTGTATGCACCAGGATTAGAGACGGCCGCCGCTCTTCGCGCTGTGCCTCTTTGATGGCGTTAGCGATATCCTCGGTGTCGTTTCCGTCCCGCACCGTGCGCGTGTGCCAGCCGTACGCCTCGAACCGCTTTACCACGTCTTCGGTGAAGGTGAGATCGGTCGCGCCAGCAAGCGAAATGTGATTTCGATCGTAAAGGTAGATCAGCTTGCCGAGCCACAGATGCCCGGCCAAGGATGCGGCTTCCTGCGCGACGCCTTCCATGAGGTCCCCGTCGCTGCAGATCGCGTAGGTATGGTGGTCGACAATCCTGTGTCCCGGCCGGTTGTAACGCGCAGCCAGCCAAGCCTCCGCAATCGCCATCCCTACACCGTTGCCGAAGCCCTGCCCGAGCGGCCCTGTGACCACTTCCACGCCTGGTGCAGTCCCGCGCTCCGGGTGCCCCGGCGTCTTACTGCCCCAACGGCGGAAACGCTTCAGCTCATCCAGCGGCAGATCGTACCCGGTCAGATGTAACAGGCTGTACAGCAGCATCGACGCATGCCCGGCCGAGAGGATGAAGCGATCCCGGTCGAACCAGGAAGGATCTGCCGGATTGTGCTTCAGAAAGCCGGTCCATAGCGTGTACGCCATGGCCGCCGCCCCCATGGGCATGCCCGGATGGCCTGAATCTGCGTTCTGTACGGCGTCTGCCGACAGGATGCGCAGCGTATTGATGCAGCAGTCCTCTAGCGCTTGGGCGTCCATGGCTGCAAGTCATGCTCCGTTCTTTCGACTTCCTAGTATTCTGCATGAACAGCTGTTCGCGCCGGTGTAGCTGCCACTTGGCTCTCTAGCGGATTCCTCGGCCAAGCGTACAGGCGCAATTACATCCGACTGACCCTCGCGGCTCGGGCAATCGGCCTCGCAGGTCTGGAACAGCGGTAAGATTGTCCTCTCGCTGTCTCGCTCGGCACTGGAACAAGCGCTGCAGGCAGCGGATCTGCCGGCGCACTTGCGCCCGACGCAAAGAGCCTCGACAAGCATGCCACACCCCGACAAGAAACCCTTCGGCAGCGCGCCGGACGGGACTCCGATCGACCTGTTCATCCTCGACAACGGCCGCGGGGTCGAGGCCAGGATCACCAACTTCGGTGGGATCATCGTCTCCTTGTTCGCGCCGGATCGGCATGGAGGCCGACGCGATATCCTGCTGGGCTTTGGGGACGCGCGCGGCTTTGCGCGGAACAAGCCGTATTTCGGCGCGTTGATCGGACGCTGTGCGAACCGCATTGCCAAGGCTCGGTTCGTCCTCGACGGTCGCACCTATCATCTGGCCGCCAACGACGGGGACAACCATCTTCACGGCGGCATCATGGGCTTCGACCGGGTCGTCTGGAAGGCGCGCCCCGTGGATGAAGACGGGCCGGCCTTGGAGCTGAAGTATCGGAGCAAGGATGGGGAGGAGGGCTATCCGGGGAACCTCGATGTGACGGTTGTCTACACGGTCACACCCGCGGGCCAACTTCAGATCCGTTACGAGGCGGTGACGGACCAACCCACCCCGGTGAACCTCACCAGCCACGCATACTTCAACCTGGGGGATTCGCCCGATATCCTCGGCCACGAGATCAGGTTGAACGCGGGTTTCTTTCTGCCGGTGGATGCCGGCTTGATCCCGACCGGTGAGCTGCGCAGGGTCGACGGGACGCCTTTCGACTTTCGCGCGCCCGCTTCCATCGGCGGGCGCCTCACCGCTGACGACGAGCAGCTGCGGCTCGCCAGAGGCATCGACCATACGTTCGTCCTCGACAAGAGGGGAGGCGCGCTGGCCACGGCGGCCGAGGTCTACGACCGGGCTAGCGGCAGAGCGATGCGCGTGCGTACAACCGAACCCGGAATCCAGGTCTACACGGGCAATTTCCTCGACGGAACGATCCTGGGGAAGGGCGGCCGCGCCTACGGGCCTCGGGCCGCCATCTGTCTGGAGGCCCAGCACTTTCCGGACTCGCCGAACCAGCCTCAGTTTCCGTCTGCGATCCTGCGGCCGGGCGAAGTCTACCGTCAGACCACGGTGTATGAGTTCACTGCGGCGTAGCCCCATCCCTGTTCCACCGCACTGCTGATCTACCAGCTTTCGACGTGTCGTGCGGCTTCGACCGCGCGACCCGTCCGCGCGCCAGAGCTGGGCCGCAGCGGCAGGGCCCACGGCGTTGCAGCGCGCTCACTCGCGACGGCGCTGCATGAGCGCATAGATGGTCACCGACAGCGTGATCAGCAGGCCGTAGATGAACTGCGTCCAGAAGCCGGTCAGCCCAAGCGCGATGATGCCCGGCTCGAGCGAGGCGATGATGAGCACGCCGACGAAGGTGCCGATCATCGTCCCTTTCCCGCCGAACACCGACGTGCCGCCGATGAACACCGCGGCGAGAGTCGTGAGGAGATACCCGTCGCCTGTGCTCGACCAGAAGTACATCATCTGGTTGAGGAGCAGGACCACGGACAGGGCAGCGACCACGCCGATCTGGATGTAGCAGAGGATGGTTACCCGCTCGACGTTTATCCCCATCATGCGTGCGGCCTCGCGGTTGTCGCCGACGAACAGAACGTGGCTGCCGAACCGGTGCCGCTTGTAGACCAGGCCAAGTACGACCGAAAACCCGAGGAACCAAAGGAACTGCGCCGGGATCAGTCCGAACAGCTGGCCGACGAAGACCTTGTTGAGCGGGTCGCCCGTGATCTCGGCCATCGGCAGGCCCTTGCCCTCGGTCAGCACATTGACCAGGCCCCGCCACAGAAACATCGTGCCGATGGTGGCGACGATGGAAGGGATGCGCACGCGCGCCACGAGCAGCCCGTTGATCAGCCCGGCTGCCGCGCCAACCAGCAACGCCACCGCCAGGGCAAGAATGAAAACGTGGGTACTTATATAGAGCTGCGAGAACGCCCATCCCGCGATGCCGCAGATCGACGGAAAGCTCAGGTCGATCTGGCCCAGCGTGACGATGTAGGTCATCGCGATCGCCATGATCCCGAAGAAGGGGATCGAAATCATGAACGAGCGATAGATGTCGAACCTCAGGTAGACGTCGGGCGCGAACACCACGAACACGATATACAGCAGCACCAGCATGGTCACGGTGCTGATCTGCACGCGGTAGCGCTGCCACCACGGCTGCCCTGGCACCGGCGTCAGAGCCGGCGGGGAAACGGCAAGATCGCTCATGTCAGCGCACCTGTCCGGCCTCGTGGAGGGCGACCATACGCTCTACCAGCTGGTCTCGCGACAGCTCTTCGTGGCGAAACCGGCCCACGATCCGTCCCCGGTCGAGAATCACGAAACGATCGGCCACATCGTAGACGTGGAAGATGTTGTGCTCGATAAAGATCGCGGACTTTCCCTGGTCGCGGATCCCGCGGACGAATCGGAGCGCCTTTTCCGTCTCCATCACCGACAGGCCCATCGTCGGCTCGTCGAGGATGATGAGATCGGCGTGAAAGTACAGAGCACGGCCGATCGCCACGCCCTGCTTTTCGCCGCCGGACAGGCTGCCCACCTCGGAATCCATCGTGATAGCGCGCGAGGTGAAACCCATGATACCGCGCAACAGCTGCTCGGCCTCGAGCTTCTCACGGACGATGTCCAGGAAGCCAAGATGTGTCGTGCGCTCGCGGCCGGCGAAAATGTTGCGCCACATCTCCTGCTGATCGGCAAGCGCGCGCTCCTGATAGACGGCTTCGATACCGAGTCGGCGGGAGGCTTGCACGTCCTTGAGCTTGACGGGTTTGCCCTTAAAGAAGATCTGTCCCGCGCTCGGCTGATACACGCCGGTGACGATCTTGATGAGAGTCGACTTGCCGGCGCCGTTGTCACCGACCAGCGCCACGATCTCACCCGAGAAGACATCGAGGTCGATGTCTTTGACCGCCTCGATGCGGCCGAACGACTTGCTGATCCCGCGCAGCGAGAGCAGCGGAACTGGCTCAACCATATTCAGACATTCCGCACGAGTTCTTGTACGCGGCAGCGCCCTGCCGAGCGGGCCCGACAGGCCGCCTCGCCGGCTCAACGGATCGACTCTTTGGCCAAGGGCGCCACCAGGTCGATGTTCGCCTTGGTCACAAAGGCCGCACCGGTGTCCACGTGTAGCCCGGAGAAACCGAACTTGGCGGTCAGATACATCGAGACGATCGGCAGATAGCCCTGGAGGAATGGCTGCTGATCGGCCACGATCGCGATCGTGCCGTCTTTGATCGCCTGCGCGGTAGCGGCGGACAGGTCGAAGCCTGCGCCGCAGATCGCGCCCGGCGCCTTGCCCGCAGCTCTCATCATCGCCGGGATCGTCGCGGTCAGCACGCCATGATCGGTGACCACGGCCTTGAGGCGCCGATGGGCCGCCGCGAAGCTCGTGAACACCGTAATGCCTTGGGCGGAGTCCTTGTTGACCGCATCGGAGATCTCGAGGTAGTCGACCTTGATCTTGGCCTGCTCGAGCACGTCTTTGATGCCCTTAGTACGCTGGCCGCGCCCAGCCTGCCCGAGAAGGCCCCACACGAGCACCTCATCGCCCGACTTCAAACCGCAGGCCCCGATTGCCGCTTTGCCAAGGCCCGCTCCGGCCGAATACTGCAACGCGCCGGCGTAGCCGAACCCTGCCGCATTGTATTTTGCCTCGATGTTGGGCAGGTCGACGTTGGCATTGGTGACGATGATGCCGGCCTTGCGTGCTTGGTCCACCAGCGGCGCAAGAGCCTGCTCGCCGGGGTGACCCATGATCGAGATGCCCGTGGGCTTGCGGGCGATCGCTTCGCTGAACTGCTGCACCATCTTCTGCGGATTCCAATCCGACCAGACGTAATCGACCTGACAGCCGGTCTGTTGGGCCGCCAGCTTGGCGCCGTTGTAGACGATGGACGCGAAGGCGTCGCCTTCCGGGCCACCAGGGAAGAAGACGAATCGAAGTCCCGAGCAGCTAAAATCGACCGCCGAAGCCGTGCCGACGAACGAGACGGCTCCGGCGAGAACGCCAAGACACATTGCCCCGATGCGAACCAAGCTCTTCATCTTTGTTCTCCCATCCATGTAGGTTACTCGATCGTGTGTGGTGTTCCAGCCTTCGGCCAGTCGTGGGTGAGCGGCGGCCCAAGAAGCCGCATCCGCCGCCTGCTGACCACTCAAGGCGAAAAGCTCATGGCGAAGAATAGGTTCTGCGACGGCGAATTACTTGACGCGGATCAAGAGCGGATGAAATCCCGCGCCGCAGCAATCGCCGGCTCGCGGCTTACCCGTTCGCCGAACCGTACCCCGGTCAGGCTCGCCGAACCCGACGTGCCGGGCAAGCTACGGCATGGACGAGAACAGGCCCTTTCGACGGGTGCCGTTGATGCGCCAAGAAGCCCCGGCGCCGCCCGGTGGCTGGTGGAACGCGGATACGCGATCAATCGTTGCCTTTGATCCGCGTCAAACCTTCTGCGCTCGCCAAAGCTCATGCTTAGCCTGGAGTCTCGCGGTTCGTCGATTGCGAAGGCTCGGAGTGTGGTGGGCTTGAGTTCGCTCCGGCCTGGTACTTACAGCCGAGCCCGTGGGCCTGATTATCCACGATAGCATGGAGACAACCTGCGACGGCTCTCAAAGATTCGCGGCGAGTGGACGCCGGGGCGGGGCCTGCCACCAGCCCAGGTTCTCATCGAGCTGCTTTTCAGGAGTCACTTCAAATGAAGATTGCGCTCAGTGTCATCAAGGCGGATATCGGCTCCATCGGCGGCCACATCGCTCCCTCGCGCAAGCTCCTGGAAGTGGTGACCGGCCACGTTCAGCGCTACGGGGAGGGGCTGCTTGTGGACAGCTACGTCAGCCACACGGGCGACGACATCGCGATCTTGATGACTCACACGCGTGGCGCGAAGCACGAAGGTATCCACCGGCTGGCCTGGGATGCCTTCGTAGCCGGGACCGCCCTGGCCAAGCAGCAGGGGCTATACGGCGCGGGACAGGATCTGCTGAAGGACGCATTCACCGGCAATGTGAAGACCACAGTCCGGAGCGCCTAGCCGGAAGAGGAAACTGACGCTCGTCTTTCACTGGATCCAGACCAAGTGACAGCTGTGCCAATGGCAAACCGTATGCGCGAGGGAATCTTGGACAACTGGAGATTTGACTGTCGAGCTGTATCTACGGCCCCGACTGCCGAACGAGTTGCCAGTTCCGGGTCGACGGCTGTCTCTGCTTGTACCCCTGTACCGAAGGACTCTTGATGCTGCTCGGCGCGCTTCGGGAAGAAGTCTTGGCTGCGAACCTCGAGCTCGTTCGCCAGGGAATGGTGCTGTACACGTTCGGCAACGTGAGCGGCATCTCCCGGAAGGACGGTTTGGTCGCGATCAAGCCAAGCGGTGTGGTTTACGAAAAGCTGACCCCGGAGCACATCGTCGTTTCCGACCTAGACGGCACCGTCGTCGACGGCAAGCTGCGTCCCTCTACCGACCTGCGAACCCATCTCGAACTGTACAAGCATTTCCCGAATATCGGTGGCGTGGCCCATACTCACTCCAGGTCGGCGGCGGCCTGGGCGCAGGCGCAACGCCCGATTCCCTGTTTCGGCACGACGCACGCCGATTACTTCGACGGGCCGGTTCCGGTCACGCCTCCTCTTACTTCGGAACAGATCAGCGGCGATTACGAGAAGGCCACGGGCGTCGCAATCTGCCAGACCTTCGCGCAGCTCGACCCGGATGCGATTCCCGCGGTGCTGGTGGCCAGACACGGCCCGTTCTGCTGGGGGCCGGACGCGGCGGCTGCCGCTCACACTGCCGTGATCCTGGAATACGTGGCCGAAATGGCCTACCGGACTTTGGCGGTCAATTCTGGGGCCCAGCCGCTCGCACGCGAACTGCACGACAAGCATTTCTCGCGCAGACACGGGCCGAACGCCTATTACGGTCAGCTCACAGCCGAGCGCCTGCGTGGCGCGTGAAGGAACCACTATGTCGAATCGCAAAATGACGATGGGCGTCATCATCGGGAACCGCGGTTTCTTTCCGGATCAACTCGCCAAATCCGGCCGCGAGGAAATGATGCGTACGCTCGAGCGCGCGGGGATGGATTGCGTCGTGCTCGGCCCGGAACAGAGCAAACACGGCGCGGTCGAGACCCACGAGGAGGCCAAGCGCTGTGCGGCCTTGTTTCGGCAGAACCAGGATCGCATCGACGGGGTCATCGTCTCGCTCCCCAACTTCGGTGACGAGCGCGCGATCGCCGACACGTTACGCATGGCAAAGCTCGACGTCCCCGTGCTCGTGCAGGCCACTCCGGACGTACCCGCGAAGATGAGCGTCGCAGACCGGCGAGACAGCTTCTGCGGCAAGATGTCGGCCTGCAACAACCTGCGTCAATACGGAATTCGTTATTCTTTGACCCGTCTTCACACCGTCGCTCCCGAATCCGAGGAATTCCTGGCCGATCTCAAATGGTTCGCCGCAGTGTGCCGTGTCGCCAACGGATTGCGGAATCTCCGCGTGGGCTGCATCGGCGCGCGTCCGGCCCCGTTCAACACGGTGCGCTACAGCGAGAAGATTCTCGAGTCGCACGGCATATCCACCGAGACCGTGGACCTGTCCGAGATCCTCGGCCGCGTCGGCCGCCTGAAGGACGATCATGCGGGAGTACAAGGAAAGCTGTCCGACATCCGGAAATACGTCGCCACGACCGCGGTTCCCGAGCCGGCTCTGATCAAGATGGCGAAGCTCGGGTTCGTAATCGAGGACTGGATGAAAGCCACTGACGTCACGGTCAGCGCCATCCAGTGCTGGACGGCGATGCAAGAGTATTTTGGAGTGGTCCCGTGCACCGTCATGAGCATGATGAGCCACGATCTGCTGGCGAGCGCCTGCGAAGCCGATATCTGCGGCAGCATCAGCATGCATGCCCTTGCGTTGGCGTCCCAGACGCCCAGCGCGCTGCTCGACTGGAACAACAATTACGGCGATGACCCGGACAAAGCGATTTGCTTTCACTGCAGCAATCTGCCCAAGCATTTCTTCCAGGATGCACGAATGGACTATCAGGCGATCATTGCCGGTACCGTCGGCAAAGAGAACACTTACGGCACCGTGGTCGGCCGAGTGAAAGCCGGCCCGATGAGCTTCGCCCGCTTCTCCACGGACGACACGGCCGGTGTGATGCGGGGCTATGTGGGCGAGGGCGCGTTTACGAACGATCCGGTGGAAACGTTCGGCGGTGCCGGCGTCGTGCACATCCCGAAGCTGCAGAGCCTGCTCCACTACATCTGCGAGAGCGGGTTCGAGCACCACGTGGCGGCGAACCTGTCGAGCTCGGCGAGCGCGGTTCACGAAGCTGCCGCCCGCTATCTGGGCTGGGAAACGTACTGGCACCGCAACTAGCACAGCGAAACTGTACAAAGCATGGCCATCGTCGCGGGAGTCGACTTCGGCACGCTCAGCGTCCGCGTCTCGATTGTTGACAGCAAGCAGGGACTGCTAGCCTCGGCAGTCTCCGAGTATCCCCTGCACCGCAAGCACGAGGATCCCGACTTCGCGACCCAGTCCCATGAAGATCACATGAGGGCTCTGGCGAACGCGACGCGGGAGGCGGTCAAGTCAGCCGGCATCTCCGGCGATCAGGTGGAAGCCATCGCGCTCGATACCACAGGCTCCAGCGTCGTCCCCGTCGGTGAAGGCTTGCGTCCCCTCGGCGACTACTATCTGTGGTGCGATCATCGGGCAAAGCGTGAAGCCGCGGAAATCACTGCCTTGGCGCACCGGGAAGGACTCCAGGCCATACAGTGGTGCGGCGGCGTGTATTCGGCGGAATGGGGCTTTGCCAAGCTGCTGCACTGGCTGCGGCACAATCCCGAGACGCGGAGCCAGTTCGTCAGCGCATTCGAGCACTGCGACATGGTCGCGGCCACGCTCTGCGGGATCATCGATCCCAAGCAGGTCAAGCGCAGCGTCTGTGCGATGGGACACAAATGGATGTGGAATCCCGACCTTGGCGGGCTTCCACCCGAGAGTTTCCTGGCAAAGGTCGATCCGCTGCTGGCGGGCGTGCGCGCTAAGCTGGATGGTCAGTACGCAACCTCCGACCAAATTGCCGGCTACTTGGCTCCTCAGTGGGCGGAACGGCTCGGCCTTCGCGCGGGCATTCCCATCCCGGTCGGCGCGTTCGACGCTCACTGGGATGCGATCGGCGCCGGCGCGAAGCAAGGCGACGTAGTGAACGTTATCGGAACCTCCACATGCATCATGGCCTACGCCAGCCAGGAGGAATTGATCCCCGGTGTGTGTGGTGTCGTCAAAGGCAGCGTGCATCCGCAATACATGGGGATCGAGGCCGGGCTTTCCGCAACGGGCGACATCTTCAGCGCCATCGCCCGGCGCGCCAATACGACCGTCGCTGAGCTGAGCAAGGGTCTGGAGGCCTATCGCGCAGGCCAAACCGGGCTTTTGCGCATGACCTGGGACAATGGCGATCGGACCGTACTGGTGAATGCGAACGTGGGCGGGATTACCATCGGATGGAATCTGGAGGACACGGCCCAGGACGAACTGTTCGCCGCCATCGAAGGCACGGCCTTCCACACCCGCGTGATCCTCGATCGCCTTGACGAGTATGGCGCACTCTCGCAGCGCGTGATCAATGGCGGTGGCGTCCCGCAGAACAATCCTGTGTTGAACCAGGTGTACGCCAACGTGCTGGCCCGGCCGGTGCTGGTGCCAAGCAGCAAAGTGACCGGGATCGGTGCCGCGATTTTCGCGTTCCTCGCCGCGGGGGTTTTCCGCTCGATCGAGGAAGCGCAGGAGCACGTCTGTCCCGCTTACACGACGTTCCCACCGCAATTGGAAACGCGGGAAACCTACGACAAGCTATATGGGCTTTTCCGCCGGATCTACTTCGACTTTGGCAAGCCGGCAGAAGGCAATCGTTTCAGCGACGTGCTGCCGACCTTGATTCAGCTTGCCCGCGGCTGAGCCGGGCAGACGGGAATCGGGTGCACCCGGGGAATCGTAGCGTTAGACCGGATAGCATACTGTATGCACGTAAGGGCTATCCACTTAGCTCCACTACCCCAATATCTTGTGTTCATGCCTTGCGCGCCGCAATGCGCTGATAGGTAACGGGCTGAGTGGTCATGGCTTGTTCCAGTAACCGACAGAACAGCAAACCCCGTGAGCGCGAGGTGCGGCGATTGAACCGGAAGGTGAACTCATCGAGGTAGTAGTCGAGCTGCTCGGACCGCACTGCTCCCTGATGTGTCCCCAGCAGCCAGCGCTTGAGCAGCGAGGCGATGCGGTGCACGCCTGGCATCGACACATGTGCGGGGTCGTCTGAGGCCAGATGAACGCTTTGACGATGACCATACCCGCGCGCGGACAAGGATCGGTAGGCCGCCGATCCATCGGTGTGCACGCGCGCGCCGGGCTCAACAGCGTCGCACACAAAGGGGAGCACGTGCTGCTCAGAGCTGCCTGCCACTCGTCTCATCTCCCCCTTGTCCTGTCACCAAGGGGCGCCGAAACACGGTAGTCTTGCCGTCGTGTTCTGCATACCCTGGCTTCTTCGGCTGTTGCTGGCAGTCGCGCTCGCCTTGCCGGCGGCGGCTGGGGCGCTGCCGAGCTACGACGAAGTGCGCGAGGGCTGGACAAGCACCGAAGGCGTGCTGCTC
>Ga0209705_10000026_pt1 | contig 68188 bp, 55 predicted proteins | sample PPLLaktember2015_5_FD_187262 | JGI IMG/M metagenome (GOLD analysis project Ga0209705, IMG submission 187262) | Freshwater sediment microbial communities from Prairie Pothole Lake near Jamestown, North Dakota, USA - PPLs Lake P8 Core (1) Depth... | ecosystem: Environmental > Aquatic > Freshwater... | reverse complement strand
CGTGCAGGTCGAGGCTTGCCACGACCGGGATATCGGGTCCGACGACTGCGCGCACGCGGGACAGCAGCTCGCCCTCGCCGTCGTTCGCGTGCTCTGCGACCATCGCCCCGTGAAGATCGAGATAGACCGCGTCCAGCTTTCCGGCCGACTTCAGGGGGTCGACGATCATGCCTGAGATGCGCTCGTAGGCGTCCTCGGTGACGTGGGCGGACGGGCTGGCGGCAGCCCAGGCGGTCGGAACAAGCCGGTGCGTGGTCTTGCGCATGGCTTCGACGAACCCCGCCACGGGCAGGTTGATCCCCGCGGTGCCGTCGAAGACGTCGTCGCCCTTCAGCAGCGGCGGCCAGCCGCCACCGCGGGCGAAGTCGTCGAAGGTGGCTTTGGCCGGGGCAAAGGTGTTGGTTTCGTGCTGGAAGCCGCCGACTGCGATGCGCATAGGGTTCCCGGGAGCGTGTCTGGCCGCGCGAGAGGATACCCTGCCTGGGCGGTGTGTGCTGTCCCCCACCCAGGCCGGATGCTTTCCCTGAGCCCGGCCTGTTACCCGCAGTCCGAAAAAAAAAGCCCTCGGTTGTTTGCACCGAGGGCTTTTCGCTCTCAACCACAGGAGATTTCCGTGAACTGCCTACTGCTTGCTTCCTGGTTGTTATTCGCTACTTCGGGGGTCTTTTCCAGTCGGACGCGGCAGGCCTCCCCTGAGCTGCTTGCCGCGCTGGCTGATGTCCCTCGTACTGCTCGGTCTCCTTACTCCCTGCCCGGGTCGACTCCTGACTCCGACGCGGCTGCGGGAACGCGCAACCCGTGGAAAGCAGTGTAGGACTGCGGCCTCCCGGCGGGGTAGAGGCGAAAGTGAATTGTGGTCAAATCGCCTGCAGAAAATTGTGAAGTTTGTCGATCGGTGGGGTGTCGCAACCGGGAGTCACTTTGCAGGCCCGGGGAATCGTACAACCGGGGCCGGACGTTACAATCCGACTATCCCGACTCCCTGGGCCCCGGCCCGCTCTATGAGAAAAGCCCTCACAACCCGCGACTCAAGCTTCCGCGCCCGCGCCGTGCTGGTCGGGGAGCGCATCGATCTGAAGGCGCTGGGGGCGATCGAGGCCCTGGCGGCGAATCCGCTGACTGTGACAGTTCAGGGTGGCGGCGCGGCCACGCTGTTCCGGTTCGGGGTGGTCGTGTTCTTCGCGGTGACGCCGATCGAGGAGGTGGCCTTCCTGCGCAACCTCCAACCGTTGATCGCCAACCCCTATCCCACGCCGGAGATCGAGGAGCTGGAGGTCCAGCTCGAACCCGGCACGAAGGAGATCGTCAAGACTGGGGTGGTCTATCTCGAAGACGCGGCGATCGAGCGCCTGCAGGTTATCGCCGATATCCTTTCCAAGAGCGCCCTGCTGTCGCTGTACGAGAAACAGGTGGCGGGCGAATTCGATCGCGTAGAGCAGCTCGCCACCGAGCTGCAGCGCACCGGGCGCATCCCCGGCAAGGGCCCGGAGTTCCTGAAGAAGATCGGCACCCTGCTGCTGGTGGAGCAGCGCATGGTGGGGCGCGCCGAGATCACCGAAAAGCCCGAGATCCTGTGGGACAACCCGGGTCTGGAGGGCCTGTTCGCGCGGCTCGAGGACGAGTTCGAGCTGCGCGAGCGGCATGCCGCGCTCGAGCGCAAGCTCGGGCTCATCTCGCGAACCTCGCACACGCTGCTCGAGTTGCTGTCCAGCCGCCACTCGCTGCGTGTGGAGTGGTACATCGTCATCCTCATCGTGATGGAGATCCTGCTGACGCTGTACGAGATGTTCGTACGCTAGTGGGTGTTCGTACGCTAGTGGGATGCGAAGAGCGAGTCGAGCGTGGCGACTACTCGACCCCCCGAAACCCTCCCTTGCCAGCGGGACCAGCGAGGGAGGGTAACGGTGCGGCACCTCAATCCGGCAAGCCGAAGACGAGCAGCAGACTGCCGCGGGGGACCTGGGCGAGCTCCGGGACATAGGAGGGCAAGAAGTTGGCGAGCACCTGGCCCCACCCCACACCCACTGCCACGTACTGCTTGCCCTCGACCGAGTAGGTCACCGAGTTCTGCGGCATGGAGCCGGCCGGGAAGCTCCAAAGGAGTCGCCCGTCGCGAGCGTCGAAGGCGAGCACGTTGCTCTCCAGATCTCCAGTGAACAGCAGGCCGCCCGCAGTGGCCAGGACAGAGCTGCGCATCGGATAGCGCGACTTGTACTGCCACTTCGGCTCGCCCGTCTTCACGTCGAAGGCCGTCAACGTGCCGCCGCCGCTGCTCCACTTCTCGGGCTGACCGCCGAAGTGCAGGTCGCTCGCCTTCGGTGTCGGGTTGACTGCGGCCTGCTTGACGTCGTCGCAGACGTCCCCGGCGGGGATGAAGAGGTAGTCGAGCTTCGGCGAGTAGGCGGTCTGGTTCCAGGACTTGCCGCCGCTCAACGCACCGGGGCAGAGCGTCTCTGCGGAGCTGCCCGGTATCGCACCCGGAATCGGCTTGCCCTCGCTGTCCAGCCCTTTGGCCCAGGTGATTCGCGAGACAAAGGGCTTGGCGTAGAGGAATCGACCCTCGGCACGATCCATCGCGTAGAAATAGCCGCTTTTGCCTGCCTGCAGCGCGGCGCGCACTGGACGACCATCGATGCGGGTGTCGACCAGCACGACCTCGCCGAAGGTATCGAGATCCCACACGTCATGCGGGATGAGCTGCTTGTACCAGACGAGGCGGCCGGTGTCCGGATTCAGCGCCAGCATGGAGTCCGTGTACAGGTTGTCGCCCTTGCGTACGTCCCCGTTCCACATCGGGCAGGGGTTGCCGGTCCCGACATAGATCAGGTTCAGCTCTGGGTCGTAGGTCGGCGGCAGGATCACCGGCCCGCAGCCGTGCTTCCAGGAGTCGCCGGCCCAGGTCTCGTTACCGGGCTCGCCCGGCCCCGGTACGGTGTTGAATCGCCACACCTCCTTGCCGCTGTGCACGTCGTAGGCGGCGACGAACCCGCGCGTAGCGAACTCCGCCGTGAACGTCCCGACGATCGCCTTATCGCCGACGATCAGCGGGGGCTGATTGAATCCGAGGCCTGCCTGGTAGTCCGCCGCCTGGGTGGTCCACTGCTGTTTGCCGGTCTTTGCATCCAGGGAAAGGATCTGGCCGTCGTTAGTGGCAAGGATGACGCGGTCACCCGCCAGGGAGACCCCTCGGTGCTTGCTCGGACCCCAGACTGCAGCCGGCATCTTCTCCGGGAACTTGTGATTGTGACGCCACAGAATCCTGCCGTTGGTTGCGTCCAAGGCGTAGACGGCGTGCATGGGGCTCGTGATATACATCACACCGTCCGCCACGATCGGTGTGACCTGGAACTTCTTCTGCCCCCGGCACGAATGCCCATTGAACCGTGAGCTTCTGGACGTTGGTCGTATTGATCTGCGCCAGGTTGCTGTAGCGCCAGCCTTTGTAGTTGCCGTAGTAGGTGAGCCAGTTGTGAGGCTCCTGTTCGGCGTTAAGCAACCGGGCAGGCGTGACGTCGGCTGCGCTGACCAGCGATGCTGACGCGGTGAATGCGGCTGCTGCACACAGGCTTGCGAGTGAAGCTGGGAGTCCCCGCGGACGCGGGTTCGAGCAGGGCTCGTTCATGACTTGACCTCCTCCTCGGTTGGCATGGCGACGCCTGGTCGCTGCGGCCGGACAGGGAGATGGAGTGCAGCGATGGCCAGGGCGCGCGGGAGAAGACTACGCCGCCGGGACTTACGTATGCCTTACAGATTGCGAGGATGCAACGGCGCCGCACCTTCCCGACTGGCCAGGGTGAGACCGGCGACTGCTCACCACCGCGCTTGGGGCGGCTGCGCGCCCGCGTCAGCGATTTCCGAACACGAACCCGCGCCCGGGCGCCGCCGCGAGCAATGTCTGTGTGTACTCGTGCCGCGGCCGGTGGAACACCTGTGCCACCGGCCCTTGCTCAACCACACGACCGTTCTGCATGACCACGATGCGATTGCAGATCTGCGCCGCCACGCGCAGGTCATGGGTGATGAACACCAGGGTGAGATGCAGACGCTGCTGGATGTCTTCCAGCAGCTCGAGGATCTGCGCCTGCACCGAGACGTCCAATGCGGAGACGGCCTCGTCGGCAATGAGCACCTCCGGGTCGACCGCGAGGGCACGCGCGATGCAGATGCGCTGGCGCTGGCCACCCGAGAACTCGTGAGGGTAGCGCTTCAGCGCGCCGGGGGACAGCTTCACCAGGTCCATCAGCTCGCCCGCACGCTTCCACGCCTCGGAAACCGTGGCGCCGAAATTCAGCGGCCCTTCGGCAACTGCTGCACCGACCGTGCGGCGCGGGTTGAGCGAGCGGTAGGGATCCTGGAACACGATCTGGATTTTGCGCCGGAAGGCGCGGGCCTGTGAGCCGCGAAGGCCGGCGGTGGTCTGCCCGTCGAGCTCGATCTCGCCCGCGCTGGGCTCGATGAGCCTCGCCAGCATGCGCGCAACCGTAGACTTGCCCGAGCCGGACTCGCCCACGATGCCCAGCGTCTCGCCCCGCTGGACTTCGATGTCCACTGCGTCTGCGGCGCGTACCAGGTGTGCGCGCCGGAACCAGCCGCCCCCGCGAAACACCTTGCTCAACCCCCTCGTACGCAACACCCGATCGGCGGTCTCTGGCAGCGGGGCTTTGCGCGCAGTGAGGCTCGGCACCGCGGCCAGCAGCATGCGCGTGTATGGATGCGCCGGGTGGGAGAGGATCTCCGCGGCGGGTCCGGACTCCACCAGCTCTCCGAGCCTGAGCACGCCTACCCTATCCGCGATCTCCGCAACGACCCCGAAGTCGTGTGTGATGAACAGGACTGCGGTGCCTTCCTCGCGCTGCAGCTCACGGATGAGCCTCAGGATCTCGGCCTGGGTCGTGACGTCCAGCGCGGTGGTCGGCTCGTCCGCGATCAGCAGGGCCGGCTTGAGGATCAGCGCCATGGCGATCATGATGCGTTGCCGCTGGCCGCCGGAGAGCTGATGCGGATAGGCGGCATGGATCCGCTGCGGATCGGGCAGGCGCACGTGCTCCAGCATCTGCAGTGCGCGCGCCTTGCGTTCAGTGGCCGACATGCGGGTGTGCTGCACGAGCAGCTCATCGATCTGCGCGCCGCAGGTCATCACCGGGTTGAGCGCGGTCATCGGCTCCTGGAAGATCATGCTCATGCGCTCGCCGCGCAGCCTGCGCAAACGCTCGGGGGCAAGGTCCAGCAGGCTCTCGCCGCTGAGCAGCACGCGGCCGCTGTTGGCGCGGATGTTGCCGGGCAGAAGCCCCATCACGGTGCTGGCGAGGATCGATTTGCCGGAGCCCGACTCGCCCACCAGGCACAGCAGCTCGCCGGCCGGGACCTCCAGACTGACCTTGTCGATGGCGTGCACGCGGTCGGCGCCGGCTGGCAGCCGCACGGACAGCTGCTCGATGCGTAGAACCGCACTCACAGCGCCCGCTCCCCGCGCTTGTTGAAGCGCGGATCCAGCGTATCGCGCAAGCCGTCGCCGAGCATGTTCACCGCCAGAACGGTTACCGCGAGGAACAGGCCGGGGAACAGCACGTTGTGCGGATATTGCTGGAACTGCAGCCGTCCCTCGGCCATGATGTTGCCCCACGTGGGCACGTCGGTGGGCAGGCCGACTCCGAGGAAGCTCAAGATCGCCTCGACCAGGATCGCGAAGGCGCAGATGTAGGTGCCCTGCACGATCAGCGGCGCCAGCGTATTCGGGAGGATGTGCCGATAGAGCAGCTTTGGCGTCGAGGTGCCCACCGAGATCGCCGCCTCGACGTAGGGCTCCTCGCGGATCGACAACACCAGTGCGCGGACCAGCCGCACCACGCGCGGGATCTCGGGGATGGTGATGGCGACGATCACCGTCAGGAGCGACGCTCGCCACAGCGCGACGAGTGCGATGGCCAGCAGGATGCCCGGGATCGCCATGAGGCCGTCCATGACCCGCATCACGACGCCGTCCAGCCAGCGCACGTAGCCGGCGATCAGACCGGTAATGAGGCCGAAGAACAGGCTGAGCGCCGCGACCGTCACCCCCACGATCAGCGACACGCGGCCGCCGTACAGCACGCGGCTATGGATATCCCTGCCGTAGCTGTCGGAGCCCATCCAGTAGGTGTGCCGGATGGTCTCGCCGGTGAACGTCATCACTTCCGCGGAAGCCCCCGGCAGGAGGTCCCGGTTGACGGGGTCGATCAGCGTGGGGTCGATCGTGCTTAACCACGGCGCCAGCAGCGAACCCACCGCCAGCAGCGCCAGCAGGCAGCCTCCGATGACCACCGCGGTATTGCGGCGCAGCTTACCCCACAGCTCACGCGGCGGTGCAGGCTGGGCTTCCAGCGTGGCAACGGGCGTATCCATTCAGTAGCGGATCCGCGGGTCGAGGAACAGGTAGGACAGGTCGATGAGCAGGTTGACCAGCACGTACGCAACCGAGAACAGCAGGATCACGCCCTGGATGGTGGGGAAGTCGCGCGCTAGCACCGCGTCGACTGTCAGGCGGCCCAGGCCCGGAATGGAGAACACGCTCTCCGTCACGACCACCCCGCCGATCAGCAGGGCCAGCCCGATGCCGATCACCGTGACGATGGGAACGGCCGCATTCGCCAGAGCATGACGGATCAGTACACGCGATTCCGGCAGGCCCTTCGCGCGCGCGGTGCGCACGAAGTCCTCGGTCAGGGCCTCGGCAACCGCGGCCCGCGTTACCCGAGCGATGAGTGCCACGTAGATGACCGACAGCGTCAGGCTGGGCAGGATCAGATGACGGATGAACGGGCCGACGCCCTCGCCCAGCCGCCGATAGCCCTGCACCGGCAGCCAGCCGAGCTTCAGCGACACCAGCCAGATCAGCAGATAGCCCAGCACGAACACCGGGATCGAGAATCCGAGCGTGGAAAAACCCATCAGCGTCCGGTCCAGCCACCCGCCGTGGCGCCACGCCGCCAGCACGCCGAGCGGCACGGCGACGACAACGGCCACAACGATGGTGCACAAGGCGAGCGCGAGCGTGGGCTCGAGCCGCTGAGCGATCAGCTCGGCGACCGTCAGCTTGAAGAAGAAGGATTCGCCCAGATCGCCACGCAGCACGTTGCCGAACCAGATGCCGAACTGCACCACGATCGGCTTGTCCAGCCCGAGGCTCGTGCGGATCTCCTCGATCTGCTCGGTGGTGGCCATGTCGCCTGCGATCACCGCGGCCGGATCGCCCGGCGTCAGGCGCAGCAGCAGGAACACCGCGACCGCGACGATCAGCAGTACCGGGATCGTCGAGAGTAGGCGGGAGGCGAGGAAGCGGAGCATGGGTGACAGGCGCGGCGTGACAGGAAAGGCGTTACAGAAAAGGCGTGACAGGTAAAGCGTCTGTCACGCCTCATCTGTCACGGTTTCTCAATTCCCCACGCCACCAGGAAATACCCCGTCACGAACCCCTTGAGGTTCCGGCGTGCCGCGACCGGGATCTGGTACTCGCCTACCGGGACGTGTGTGCCGATCTCCATCGCCCGCAGCTGGATCTGCTCCGCCAGCTTTTTGCGCTCCTGCTCGTCGTCGGAGCGGGCGAAAGCGTCGCGCAGCCGCTCCAGCTCCTGGTCGCAGGGCCAACCGAACCAGGCCTTGTCGCAGGCGGCGTTCACAGCGTTCATCGCGATGGCGTTCATGCCGTCAACCGAGGCCCAGACGGTCAGGAAGATGTTCCAGCCTCCTTGCGCGGGAGGATCCTTCTTCGCGCGACGCGACACCAGGGTCTGCCAGTCCATGGACTGCATGTCGACCTTGAAGCCGGCCTGACGCAGGAGCTGGGTTGCCACCACCGGCAGCTTGGCGATCACGACGAGATCCGTGGGCTGCATGACCACGATCGGTCTGCCGTCGTAGCCGGACTCCTTCAGGAGCTGACGGGCGCGGTTGATGTCCGGCTTCGCGATGAAGTCCATGCCCGCGGTAGTGAAGTAGGGACTGTTGCAGGGATAGATGGAGAAGCAGGTGTGATACAGGTCGGGCACGCCGACCTGGGCACGCAGGAAGGCGGGCTGATTCAACGCCGCCATCGCGGCTTGTCTCACCTTGGCGTTGTCGAACGGCGGCTGCAGGTGATTGAACCGCAGCATCGCCCCGAAGCCCAGCGGGTTGGGCTCGACGATCTGAAGGTCCCGGTTGGCCTTCAAAGAGTTGTAGAGCTCATGTGCGGGCGCCTCGATGATGTCGATCTCGCCCGCGGCCAGCGCATTGGCCTGGGTCTGCGCATCCTTGATGATCACCCACTCGACGCGATCGACCTTGGCCACCTTCCCGCCCGCAGTGCCGCTCGGCGCCTCGCTGCGTGGCCGGTACCTGGCGTTGCGCAGGTACACCACTTTCTCGCCCGGTTTCCACTGCGCCTTGTCGAACACGAACGGCCCGGACCCGGTGAAATCATCGATTTGCTTGTCGGCCGGCGTGTCCGCCACGCGCTTGGGCATGATGAAGGGCACGTTCGAGCTGGGCTTTCCCAGGGACTCCAGCACCAGGCCGTAGGGTTCCTTGAGCTTGATCCGGAAGGTCGTCGCATTGACCGGCTCCATACCCTCCACGAAGCCCATCAGCTTCTCGCCCATGCTGTCGCGTTTGGCCCAGCGGGCGAGCGATGCAATGGCGTCGGCGCTGGTCACGGACTTGCCGTCGTGGAACTCGAGCCCGGCGCGCAGGGTGAAGGTCCAGACCGTCTTGTCCCGGCTTACCTCCCACTTGTCGACCATCTGCGGCTGGACCTTGCCCTGGGCGTCGGTGCCGAACAAGGTGTCATAGATCATGTACCCGTGAAAGCGGGAGATGTACGCCGTGGTCCAGATGGGGTCCAGGATGGTGAGATTGGAGTGCGGTGCGATGCGCAGGACCTTCTGATTGTCCTGTGCCCCTACCGGGGCCTGGATCAGCAGGGACAGGGCGAATGCCGCAAGCGCCAATCGCTGGCGAAGGTTCATGGCGTACTCCTCGAATCGGGTGTGCCCTATTGTGCGGGAATCCGGCGTGGGCGTCTGTGCGGCGTGCGCTCAGCGTTTCGGCAATGACCGGTCGGGCTTGCTTGCCGGTCGCTTGCGCTTGAGGTCCTGGAAAGCCTGTAGCTCCCACGGGCGGATGGCCAGCACCAGAGTCGCTGGCCGGCGCTCACCGAGCGGGAGGTGCGCGTCGGCGTGGTGCAGTTCGGTAAGCTCGTTCGCAATGCGTCGCATCCTCCCGATCACCGTGTCGGCTGAGGCGCGCGACAGCATCCCGTTGACCACCAGCATCAGCTCGCCGGGCTGCGCGAACGTCGAGGCGAAATACTCCTGCTGCGCACGCGACTTGAAGTACGTTTGGATCGGACCGTCGGGCAGCCAGGAGAAAGCGCGTGTGACGCGCAGCTTGATGCGGTTGTTGGGATGCAGCTCGAGGAAGCCGATTCGGTCGAGCTGCACCAGCAGCTGGGTGCATTCGGCCTTCGACAGCGCGTAGGTCTGGACGATCTGCTCGAGGCTCAGATGGTTGAGCGCGCATAGCGCGACCAGCAGCAGCTTGCGGTCGGCCATGATGCTGCGCTCCTGTTGCAGCGTGAGCTGCTCGAGCTCGTCCTTGCCGCCTTCCAGATCGCGCACCAGCTCGGTGATGCTGGTGCGGGCGAGCTCGCATACCTGGTCGAAGCGGTCCAGCGTGAAGTGCCCGGTGGAGAACAGCCGCTTCACGCTGGCCTGGCTCAGGCCAAGCGAGCTGGCCACCTGCGCGTAGGTGACGCCACGCGCCTTCAAGGCGCGCTTGAGCGCCTCGACTACCGCTTCCGTTTGCTTCACCGAGGCCTCCCTTTGGCCGGTCTACGAGCCGACGCCAGCTCCCGCACACGTTCTCGGTGGCGTGCGGTGGTTCTTCATCGCCCTGTAAAGGTAGCAGCATATGCTACCGCCAGGCTAAACGGTAGCAACCTCGCGCGTGGCGCTTCCCTCCGGCCGCATGCCGCAGCACCATCTGTTCGCACGCAGCAAGACCAACAACGAAAGGGGAGGAGAGATGAGCACGAACACACTGGCTTCAGCCTTGGCCGCCGCCCGCAAGTGCAGCCTGCCGCCTGCTGTCCAGCTGCAGCCCACACGAGTGAACCTGCAGCCTGCCGCCCCGGTCCCGCAGCCTGCGGCGTCGGTCCTTCCGAAACTGTCCGATGTCGATGCGCTGATGATTGCGGTCCAGCGTAGCGCGGGCACAGTGGATCACATCGTCACGCGGCGCATGCTGCTCGCCTCCGGGTGCTGGGTGCAGTCGGGGACCAAGTGACTTGGGGGAGGAGAGGCCGGGCGCGGCGGGAGGGCGGGCCTCCGCATTCCCTCATGAACCTGCTCGGAGAGACAGCAAAGACCCCCTCTCCCTCGATGGGAGAGGGGCGGGGTGAGGGTGAAGCAGTTGCCAAACGTCCCCCTCACCATATCCCTCTCCCGCGAGGGGAGAGGGGATGGGGTTGCTCGCTCCTAAAGCACCCCGTACTTCTTGTACACCTCTCCCAGCAGCTGCCCCTGCTCCAGCTCTGCGCGGGTGTGGTTCTCTCCTTTGAGCTTCTCGCGGGCGCGAGCCAGCACTTCGGCGGCGCGCTCCTGTGGGATAACCACCACGCCGTCGACATCGCCGAAGATGATATCGCCGCTGCGCACATGCACGCCCCCGCACTGGACCGGCGTGTCTCGCTCCATCATTCGCGCGCGGCCCCGGGTGTCGAGCGGGCCGATGCCGCCGTGGAACACCAGAAACCCTAGCTCGCGGATCTGCCTCACGTCGCGCACCAACCCGTCCGTCACACAGCCCACCGCGCCGCGCATCTTCGACGCGGTCGATAGCAGCTCGCCCCAGGGCGCGATCCGCTCTGTTGGGCCATTGCAGGCCAGCACTGCCACGTCGCCCGGTTTCAGATCGTCCACCAGCGCGATCTCCACTTCGTAGGGGTTCTCGCCTGGTCTGGTCTCGTACACGGGCATGTACAGCCCGGTGCGCGCGCGGCCGATTAGCACCGCGCTGTCGTCCAGGGGTCGCACGAACGGGCGCATGGCCTGATCCATCATTCCCAGGCTGTCCATAACGTCGGAAAGGATCGGGGCGCTGAGGCCGCGTAGCGCCTCCAGGTCGATTGCAGTCATCTCATTGTTCCTCTCAATCAGGCAAGGCGAACACCACCACCGCCTCGCCCTGGCGATAGCCGAACAGCGCGCTGCCGCCTGCCGCGACCGCGAGGTACTGCTTGCCGTCGATCTCGTAGCTCACCGGCGGCGCATTCACGCCCGCCCCGCAGTTGAACTGCCACAGCAGCTCGCCGGTCTGCGCATGGAATGCGCTGAGGTTGCCGTTGCCTTCGCCGGTGAACACCAGATTACCCGCCGTGGCGAGAACCCCGCCGATGAGCGGTTCGGGCGTCTTCGCCTGCCAGCGGATCTTGCCGCCGGCATGGAGGTCGATCGCGGTGAGGGTGCCCCACCTGGGTCCGTCGACCGGCTCCAGCGCGGTGTAACGGACCGCTGGCTTGTCGCCGGTCGCGGGGATGTCCTTCACCGTGTAGCGCGTCGGCATGTGCAGCGCGGCGACGTAGGCAAGCCCGGTGCGCGAATCGAACGAGACCGGCGACCAGCTCGCACCGCCTCCTGCACCCGGTGCGATATCGACTCCCTCCGGTGTGGGCCGCGCGAACAGATTGCTTTGCGGCACGAAAGCCTCGGATTTGTACAGCAGCTTCCCGTCGCGCCGGTCGAGCACGTACAGCCAGCCGGTCTTGCTGGCCTGCCCGACCGCGGGCACGGGCGCACTGTCGATGAGTGCCTCGAACAGCACCGGTGGGGAGGCGACGTCGTAGCCCCACATGTCGTGCGGCACCTGCTGGTAGTACCAGCGCAGCTTGCCGGTCTCGACGTCGACTGCGACGAGCGAGACGGTGTAGAGGTTATCGCCGGGGCGGGTGACATCGTCCATCTGCGGCGAGGGGTTGCCGATGCCCAGATACACCAACCCCAGTCCGGGATCGACCGCCGGCGTGGTCCACGCCGACCCGCCGCCGCGCTGCCAGGCGTCCTGGTACTGCGCGAACGTGGCCTTCTCGCGTGCGATGTCCCGCTGCAGTGGGATCCCGTCCGGTGTGGTCGTGCGGAACTCGCCCTCCCAGTCGGTCGCGGGCGTGGAATCGAACTGCCAGATACGCTTGCCGGTCTGCGCATCGAAGGCCGCGTAGAACCCCGCGCGCTGGCTTTGCCCCGCGATGCCGACTACCGCGCCGAGCGGTGCACCCGGCCGGTCGGAGTCGAGGTGCAGCCCGTAGCCCACTCCGGTGATGCCGACGATGACTTTGCCCTTGTACACCATGGGTGCCATGTTGGCGCCCACGCCGGTGGAGCCAGTCACCTTTTGCTGGCGCAGAGGGTCGTCCGCGGCGAGCTGGTCCGTGCGCTCGGTCGTGCCCGCCAGGTCTTCCACGAGCGGCACATCCCAGACCAGCCGTCCGGTTCTGCCATCCAGCGCAACGAGGCGCGCATCGACCGTGCCCATGTAGACCTTGCCGTAGGCGACCGCCACGCCGCGGTTCGCCGGGCCGCAGCACATCTTCTCGGTGCGCCGCTTGTGCGTGTAGCGCCAGAGCTGGCGGCCGGTCTTTGCGTCCAGCGCGACCACGTGGTTGAACGGCAGCGAAACGTACATCACACCGTCGGCGACGATCGGCGTGCCCTGGAAGGTGGACGCAACGCCACTCTGGTAGATCCATGCCGGACGAAGGCGCTTGACGTTGCTTGCATCGATCTGCGCCAGCGGCGAGAAGCGCTGGTTGCCGTAGTCGCGCCCGTGCGTGAGCCAGTTGGCGCGGTCTGCGCCAGCGTGCAGCAGGCGCTCATCGTCGACGACGCCCGGCTGCCCGTAGACGCCGAGCGCCGACGCTACCAGCAGCGCGCCGACCGCGATGCGGGTTCGCAGCATGCTTCCTCCTCGGTGAGTCGAATCCCAGGGAGAGAAGCGTACCGCAAGTTCAGGTTCCTCTCCCGGGCCCGGCGCGGATCCGAGAGCACCTCCTTCACCGCCGGGCGAAGGGAAAAAGAAAAAGCCCAGTCGCCCGGGCCCTTTCGTCGAGCGGGAGCGGCTACGCGATGGGTTTGAGATTCAGCGCGAGCTCGCCATCGGGTCCGGACGTGACATCGAAGGACACCTTCTGCTTCAACTTGAGAGATCTCGACTTGTCGCTGCCCCGGATCGGTGTGAAGCGCGCGAAGATGTCTTTACCGCCGCTATCGGGCGTGACGAGTCCGAAGCCTTTCGCTTCGTTGATCCATTTGACGATACCGGTAGTCATGCCTGCTGCTCCTTGGGATGAGAGATGAGGGCTTGCGCCCGAACGCGAGAGCTTCAAGGGGGGAGAAACGACTACCGGGCAGATGCCGCCGCGGCTGCGGCAAGGGAGCGGCAATTCCGCTACTTGAGGATCCTGCATCTCCTTTGTACACGGGTACGCCTGGCTGGTCAACCGGCTTCGGTGTCCGGCTTCGGTGTCCCAACACCGGCTTCGGTGTCCCTAGCCGCTTCCGGAGTCTCGAGCGACGACTCAGATCTCTCCGCCCGCGAACAGGCTCTTCTTCACGATGGCGTGCACGCCCCAGTTGCCGTCGACCACCTGCGTCACGCCGAAGTCCACGCCCACCGACATCAGAGAAACCGCCTCGTCCTCGCTCAGACCCTGCGTGGTCATCAGGAAGTGGCGCATCTTGCGGAACGCGTCGCGCAACGCCAGATCGATCGAGGACTTCGAATAGATCTCCGACTGCGCCTTCGGTCCCAGCTCGGCTAGATAGTTGGGGAAGCTGAAGCCGTGCAGCACGAACTCGGTCTGGGTCTCGAGCAGCGGGTAGTCGAGGCTTTGCAGCGGCGTGCCCGGCAGCGTACCCTGCTTGTGCAGGATGAGCTGGAACGTGCCCGTGAGCGAGCATTCGATGGCGGTGCCGCACAGCTCCGAGTCGCCCTGCGACGCGTGCGGATCGCCGGCAGAGAACAGCGCACCCGCGACGGATACGGGGTAGAACATGGTGGCGCCCTTGCCGATGCGCCAGTTGTCGATGTTGCCGCCGGTATAGCTGGGCGGAATGGAGTCGACCATGTCGGCTTCGGCCGGGGCCAATCCCATCACGCCGAAGTGCGGCCGGACGGGAACACGCACGTTCTTCAACACCCCCCAGTTCTCCTTGACCGTGCTGTGGTCCACCGGCACGCCCGGGTAGTCGATGATCTTGTGCACGACGCCGAAGGGGTCCGTCTGGGGCGTCCAGCGGAAGTTGTACAGCGCTCTGGCCCAGTCGCGCTCGCCGGTCGCGTCCACTTCGTAGATCGTGATGACCTCGCGCTTCTTCGGCTCCTCGATCTGGTCGTTGTAGTGGAAGCCCCACCAGGCCGCTGCGTTGCTGCCGAAGCTCTTGCCCTTGTGCTTCGGGTTCTGCGAGGGGCGTGGGCGCACGTCGATGATGCGCACCTCCAGGATGTCGCCGGGCTGCGCCCCTTTCACTGCGACCGGCCCGGTGCAGATGTGCACGCCGAAGCCTTCGCCCGCGCCGCGGCCGTGGATGGAAGCATCCATGGGACCGGCGCCGCGCCGGTTCACGCCCTTGCGCGTCTTGTCCCAGTAGTAGACGCTCTCGGCCCCGGGATCACCCTTCACCATGCGCTCCAGGTCGTCGCCGGCGTGGTGGGTCAGCGTCTCGATGGTGACGAAGTCTCCCGAGTCCACCTCGGCAAGTGGCTTCAGGCTCTTGCTGAAATAGCCCCAATGCACCGTCTCGGCGCTGGCGGCGATGTGATAGTGGTTGATGGTGCCCGTGCGATGGCACACGGTGTTGTCCCGTCAACGACTTACTGCGACTTCGGCGCGATCAACCGCTTCGTGCGAGCACCACGGCGGTGCGTGTGGCTCCAAAGGGGGGCGCCAGTGACCATGACATCGTCCTTGGCGTCCAGACCGCTCTCCAGAGAGTCGGCGGTCACGGAGCCGCTCATGCCCACCGAAAGGTCTTGAGGATCGCGAGGTTGTGCAGCGCTGCTATCCGCCCAGCCGATGCTGCGGTCAACGAGGCATTTTCGCCAGCCGTTCCAAGGCGGCGCCGGTGAGGCGGAACATGGTCCAGTCTTCCAGCGGGACTGCCCCCAGCGCCTTGTAGAAGTCCCACGCAGGCGTGTTCCAGTCCAGCGCCGACCACTCGAAGCGGCCGCAGCCGCGCTCGTGGGCGATGCGTGCGAGGTGCAGCAGCAGCGCTTTGCCGTAACCGCGACCCCGGTACTGGGGCTTCACGAAGATGTCTTCGAGCCACAACCCCTTCACGCCCAGAAAGGTCGAGAAGTTGTGGAAGAACACGGCGAAGCCGACCGGTGTCTCGCTCTCGTACGCAAGCAGCACTTCGGCGCCCGGCTGGGTGCCGAACAGCGACTCGCGCAAGGTTGTCTCGGTTGCGCTGACGCGGTCGCTGAGCTTCTCGTATTCAGCGAGCGCTTTGACGAACTCCAGGACGAGCGGCACGTCGTTCGCGGTGGCGGGGCGGATGGTGCGGGTGGGGTGGTCAGTCATCTTGCCTTGAGCCTCTTACGACGACAACTCTCTCACCGCCAAGGACGCGAAGGACGCCAAGGAAAACGACAGAAAGCGATGTCGCAGGCGCGGGAAGTCTGAAGGGCTGCAATCCCAGTCGGGTGTGGGCAAACGTCTTTCTTTGGGCACCGCGGAGCTTGTCGTGATCGTTTTCGCTGAGTCTGGTTTCCTCGGCGTCCTTTGCGTCCTTGGCGGCGAGCGCTTCTTGTTTGCTATCGCCGCTGCCCCATTGTCGTGCCGCGTCCTCGCCGCCGCGCGCTTGCGCTGGACGCCGTCGGCGCGACGCGAGCGGCGGACAGCAGCCAGTCGACGAAGCTGTCCACCTGGGGATGGCCGTGCGCCGAGCCGGCGCGCACCACCCAGTACGCCCAATCGGTCGGGGCGTGCACGTCGAACGGCACGATCAGGCTGCCATCCTGCACCAGGTCGGCGATCAGCGGCAAGCGGCCGAGCGCGACACCCTGTCCCGCCAGCGCGGCGCGCACGATCTGATCGAAGTAGTTGAAGCCGAGCGAGCCTGCGGGCTTCAGGCTGCGCAGTCCGACCGAGTCGAACCACGTGCTCCACGACAACCAGGTGGCGGGCGTGTCGGGGTCGTCCAGATGCAGCAGCACGTAGTGGGCGAGATCGTGCGGATTCCTCAGCGGCTTGCCCGTGCGCTGGAGAAGAGCCGGCGAGCAAACCGGCACCAGTTCTTCGTCGAACAGCCAGACCGCGCCCTTCGGTGCGGCGTGTGCCGGACAATAGCGCACCGACACGTCGATCCGCTCGCGCTCCAGGTTCAGCACGCGGTCGTTCGCCGCGATGCGCACCCCCACCTCCGGGAACAGGCGATTGAAGTCCCCCAGCCGCGGGATCAGCCAGAGCGAGCTGAACGCCATCGTGGAGGTGATAGTGACCCTGGTGTCCGCCGGCTGCCTCGACAGCGCGTCCACCGCGTCCTGTACCTGGCGCAAGGCGCTCTGCACTGCGCGGAACAGGCGGTCGCCTTCGTGGGTGAGCGCCAGGCCGCGCCGCTGGCGCACGAACAGCGGTATACCCAGCCCCTCCTCCAGGGCCTGGATCTGCCGGCTCACTGCTGACTGCGTCAGGAACAGCTCGTCCGCTGCCTTGGTGAAGTTCAGATGTCGGGCCGCTGCCTCGAAGCCTTTCAACAGGTCCAGCGAGGGGAGATTGCGTGTCCTTTCAGCCATTCCTGTTACGCATGTCTTGCATTCCGAGATCTCGTTTGTATACTCGGAGGTTGCGGTGCACAATCAGTGGCGTAATGATGCTTGGGAATGGCTGGTCGGTCAACGCCGAAGCCACGCCGAAGCCATCGCCAACGGAGAACGCAGATGAAGATCGAGCTCGGTACGTCCACTCTATCCCTGCCCAGAGATGGGCTGATCGCCCTGCGTGATGCCCAGGGTACGCGTGTGACCTGCGTCGGCGGAGCGCTCTGGATCACCGAGGACCAGCGGGAAAGCGATGTCATCCTCGAAGCGGGCGAGGCTTTCACCATCGACCGCTCCGGACTGACGCTGGTAATGGCACTCCACCCCGCCTCCCTGCGCTTGTCCGAGCATCGCGAGAGCCTCGCGGCGCGGTTCGCCGGCTGGTTCTCGCGCCTGCGGCCGGCGAGCGGCCAGGTGGCTGTCTGCTAGTGCCGCGCAACTGCTAGAGTGACGCACCCGTGAATGGGAGTGGATAGCAGGACCACACGAATGGCGGAGTACAAGCTGTACTGCTTCGGTGAGTCGGGCAACTCGTACAAGGCGGCGCTGATGCTTGCCCTGACCGGTTGCGACTGGGAACCCATCCGCGTCGACTATTTCGAGGGCGAGACGCGCAGCGAGAAGTTTCGCACCGAGGTGAGTGAGCTGGGAGAAGTGCCGGTGCTGGTGCACGGCGCGCAGCGGCTGTCCCAATCGGGCGTGATCCTGGACTACCTGGCCGAGCAGACCGGCCAGTTCGGTCCGCGCGACGCCGCCGAGCGGCGCGAGATCCTGCGCTGGATTCTATTCGACAACCACAAGTTCACCAGCTATCTTGCGACGCTGCGCTGGTTCGTCGGCATCCAGAAGGCGGGCGACCCGGCGGTGATCGAATTCCTCAAGGGGCGCGTCAAGAATGCGTTCGCCATCGTCGACAAGCATCTGGCGCGGCGCGCCTTCATCCTCGGCGAGCGGCCGACTATCGTCGACGTGTCCATGGTGGGCTATCTGTATTACCCCGAAGAAACGGGCATCGACCGTTCCGCCACGCCGAACATCGAGGCGTGGATCCAACGCATCGCTGCGCTTCCCGGCTGGAAACATCCCTACGACCTGATGCCGCGCGCCCGGGCCGCGTGAGATCGGCAGGACGTGGTGCTACTCTCCGTTCCTGGGGCGGGCTTTCGCTGGCCGGGGCTTGCGCCGATCAGAGCAGAGAGAGGAGCTGCGATGGAACTGAAGACCCTGCTTTTGGACAAACGCGACGGCGTCGCGCGCATCACACTGAACCGCCCCGAGGCAGCCAACGCGCTGGATCGCACGATGGCGCGCGAGCTCATGGAAGTGGCCATTGATTGCGACGAGGACCCGGCCGTGCGCTGCGTTGTCCTGACCGGCGCGGGCTCGCGGATGTTCTGCGCGGGCGGCGACCTGCGAGCATTTGTCGAAGCCGGGGAGCGCGGTCCTGCGCTGGTGAAGGACATGACGACGAACCTGCATGCGGCGGTGTCGCGCTTCGCGCGCATGAACGCTCCGGTGATCGCGGCGGTCAACGGCACCGCGGCAGGTGGTGGGTTCAGCCTGATGTGTAGTTGCGACCTCGTGTTGGCGGCCGCCTCCGCCAGTTTCACCATGGCCTACACGCGTGCGGGGCTGTCGCCCGATGGCAGCTCGACGTTCTATCTTGCGAGACTGGTGGGCTTGCGCCGTGCCTATGAGATGGCGCTGACCAACCGCGTGCTGAGCGCAACGGAAGCACTCGAGTGGGGGCTCATTAATCGCGTGGTGCCGGATGCGGATCTGATGAAGGAAGTCGATGCGCTGGCCGCCCAAATCGCCAGCGGCCCGACTGCCGCCTTCGGTGTGACCAAGCGTCTGCTGCTCGACGGCTCGGCGGAGACGCTCGAGACGCAGATGGAGCGGGAGAGCCGCGGAATCGCCTCCATGCTGGGGCATCCGGATGGCCAGGAGGGTGTGAAGGCGTTCCTGGCGAAGCGCAAGCCGGCGTTCCGCGGGCGCTCCTGAGCGAGGCCGGCGCTGGACCTTCGGGCCAGCGCCTGGCCTGCCGCGGAGCGGGCTACCTCCGCATTCTTGCGAGCACCCGCGGCTCGATGGCCGACGCAGCCAGCACCCCGCCCATCATCGCCCCCGCCACCCCTGGACTGCAGGGGTCTTGACCAGCGAGATACAGCCCCGGCACCGGTGTCTTCACGTGCAGCGCGCGCGAGAGGAAGCGCCGTGGTGTGGTCTCCAGCCCGTATACCGCGCCGCGCTCGTGGCGGGTGAAGTGCAGGGTGGACAGCGGCGTGGATAGCTCGTGATAGCGGATCAGCGGCGCGAGCTGCGGGAAGGACCGGCCGAACCGCTCGAGCAGCCGGCGCTCGACCAAGTCCTTGTACGCTGCGTAGTCCTCCGGCCGGCGGCCGCGCTCGGTGTTCTGCCAGCCGCTGAACGGCTCCCAGCTCACGGACGTGACGACCTCCGCCGTGTGCTTGTTGCCGGTGTGATGTGGATCCTTCAGCGACGGGAACGAGACGAAGATCACCGGGGGCTCGGGCTGATCGAAGGGGTCCTGCCACAGCGCGTGCTCGTGCTCCCAAGTCTGAAAGATCCAGTGGTTGCACGTGCTCGCCCCGGCGCTGGCGATGTCGCCTTCGAGCCCGAGGTAGAGGCTCATGAGGCTGGCGGAGGGCTCGAAGCCCAGCACTTCGCGCCCCCATTCGCTTTCGCGCCATTCGGGTGGCAGGAGTGCCGTCAACGTCGTGTGGACGCCAGCGTCCGAGACGACGTGGCGTGCGCGTTCCCGCGACCCATCGGCAAGCTCGACGCCCACCGCGCGACCCGCTTCGATCAGGACGCGTACGACATCCGCACCGACGCGGACGGCCCCGCCCGCCGCCTCGATGACCGGAATCAGCCCTCTTGCGAAAGCCGTTGCACCGCCGACCGGATACCAGCCACCCTCCAGGTAATGGTCGACGAGCGTTGCATGCATACCGAAGCTGGAGCGGCTGGGCAGGGTGCCGTAGTCGCCCCATTGCGTCGCAAGCACCGCGCGCAGCCGCGGGTCGGAGATGCACTCGCACAGGACCTCCGCTGTGGTGCGTCCCCACCACTTGCGCAAGCCTTCGCGCTTGAGCCAGGCGATCAGGGGCACAGCGGGCTTGGGCACCGAGTGCAGAACGAACGGTGCCTGCGCGTGGGCGCGCGCCTGGCTCAAGGTGGCGAACCAGCGGTCGATGTCGGCCTCGGAGGCCGGGAACGCCTGCTTGAGATCGGCAACGAGCGTCTGCGCCGGGCGCCTGAACGCGAACCGGAAGGCGTCCGGATACTGCGCGACGTCGTAGACCTCGCCCATGGACGCGAACTCGATGGTGCCGCCCGAGAGCCAGTCGAGCACGCGCCGGACCGGCTGGCCGGGGCCCATCCGGCCGAGGTAGTGGACACCTACATCCCACGTGAAGCCCTGGCGCTCGAAGGTGTGCGTGAACCCGCCGGCCACATAGTGCTGCTCGAGCACCAGCACCCGTTTGGCGTGGCGTGCCAGGGCCGCGGCGCAGGCCAGGCCGCCGATGCCCGAGCCGATAACGATGGCGTCGAAGCGCGTGCTCACGGGGCAAGCTCCATCACGCCGGGATTATTGCGCGTAGAAGTTACCATTGTCAACATTATGCTTCGGCGGTAACATCGCGTCATGTCCGTACCCGCTCGCAACCACTCCGGATCCCGGCCGCGCGCCGCACCGAAGGCGCGCGAGGCCTACCATCACGGCGATCTGCGCAATGCTGCCGTCGCCGAGGCGGTGCGCCTCATCGGCCAGACCCGCGACACCGACTTCACACTGCGCGATCTGGCCGCCCGCCTGCGCGTGAGCAGCACCGCCTTGTACCGGCATTTCCCCAGTAAGCTCGCGCTGCTGGCGGCCGTAGCAGAGGAGGGGTTCCGTGAGCTCGTCGAGGCCTGCGCCCGTCACGAGATGCTGCTGGAAACCGACCCGGTAGCTGGACTCCGGGAGCAGGGGCTGGAGTATGTGCGCTTCGCGCTGCGCAACCCGGGACATTTCCGCGTCATGTTCTCGCCGGAGTTGGCGCGCGCGAAGGAGCAGTTTCCTTCCTTACGCGAGGCGGGCCAGGCCTCCTATCAGCAGCTCAAGGGCACGTTGACTGTCTGCCAGGCGCGGGGTCTTCTCAACGACTTCGATCTCGACGCGATCGCGCTCACCGCATGGTCCACCGTGCATGGCATCGCTACGCTGCTGCTGGACGGTCTCGTCAAGCTGGACGAGTCGGGCAGCGCCAGCGAGGAGCAGATTCTGGGTGTGGCGCAGCAGGTCATCCGCATCATGCGCTACGGCGCCCTGCGGTCGGTTCCCGGGGCGAAAGAGGCGGGAAAGGGCTGAAGCGCGGGCGGTTCGCTCCGATAACCATTGCACCGGCCCTGGTTGGGCCGGGCCTGGCTAACGGTATACAGGGGGAACGGCTCATGGCTCGTATTCTCGCAATCGTTGCTCTCACCGCAATCCTCGCCGGCTGCGCCGGCAGCGGGGGTTCCCAGTCCACGTCGAAAGAGGGCGAGTCAAAGTCCTCGATGATCAGCGGCGTGCAGAGCGCGCGCATCGAGGCATCCACGCTCTCGGCGCGCAAGTTGATGTTCACGAAGGTCAAGGGTTCGGCTGTCAAGGGCGACGCCGCGGCCGAATACGAGGCCTTCTACCAGGGCGACGTGCTGCGCATCCTGGAGGAGGAGATCGACTACGGCGACCGCGGCGAGAGCGAGAAAGGCTACTTCTTCGATAGTCAGGGCCGGCTGTTCTACTACACGGCCTTCGACGAGCGCGTGAAGCAGGGGGCCAAGGACAAGGTCAAGATCCGCGTTGCATACGATGAGACAGGCAACGTGCTCGGGTCGGAGAAGACCGTCAATGGGCAGCCTGCGAAGCTCTCCGACAGCGAACTCAAGGCCGTGAAGGCGCGGCTCGGCACCCTGCGCAAGACGGCGGACGCCGCCAAGGTCGCCGCGAAGTAGCGGGTGTGGGCGCCTGACGCCGCGTCACGCGCTGTACGTGGGTTGGGCAGCGGCGCGGGGCCAGCCCGCAAGCCTGGCGTGAGTGCGCAGCCAAGAATCCCCTCTCGCCTCTGCTAGACTGGCGCGGTGCGACAAGGACCGCGGAGGACAGGGTGTTGAGGGGAAGATCAGCTATCGTCACCGGCTCGACCAGCGGGATCGGGCTGGGCATCGCGAAAGCCCTCGCCGGAGAGGGCGTGAACATCATGCTGAACGGGTTCGGCGATCCGACCGAGATCAAGAACCTGCGCATGCGCCTGGAGCTCGAGCACAGTATCAAGGTCGTGCACTCGGGCGCCGACATGCGGAGCCCGGCGCAGATCCACACCATGGTCGCGGAAGCCGAGCAGATCTTCGGTGGTGTGGACATCCTGGTGAACAATGCCGGCATCCAGCACGTCGCGCCGGTTGACGAGTTCCCCATCGACAAGTGGGACGCCATCATCGCGATCAATCTTTCGTCCGCCTTCCATGCCATCCGTACTGCGTTGCCGGGCATGAAGCAGCGCGGCTGGGGGCGTATCGTCAACATCGCCTCGGCTCACGGCCTGGTGGCCTCGCCCTTCAAGTCGGCCTACATCGCCGCGAAGCACGGCCTGGTGGGTCTGACCAAGACGGTGGCGCTGGAGACGGCGAAGCTCGGGATCACCTGCAACGCGATCTGCCCGGGCTACGTCCTCACGCCGCTGGTGGAGCGGCAGATCGACGATCAGGCGAAGGCGCACAACATCCCGCGCGAGGAAGTCATCGAGCGCGTGATCCTCGAGCGCCAGCCTTCCAAGGCCTTCGTGAAGATCGACGAGGTCGCCGCGCTCGCACTGTTCCTGTGCGGCCCAGGGGCCGCGTCTATCACCGGCGCGGCCCTGTCGATCGACGGCGGGTGGGTCGCGCAGTAGGGTCTGGGGTCAGGCCTATACTTTATAGCTCGGCGGCTGTAGACTGCGCGGCATGGCTCGTCCTCTAAGGCTCGAATTCCCCGGCGCGGTGTACCACATCACGGCTCGCGGCGATCGTCAGGAGGCCATCTTCGACGACGGCGACGACCGGCTTGCTTTCCTCGAGCTGCTGGCCAGAGAGGTCGGGCAGCAAGGGTGGCTGCTCTATGCCTTCTGCTTGATGGACAACCACTACCACCTGCTGCTGGAAACCCCTGAGCCCAATCTCGTGCGTGGCATGCGCCGACTCAATGGCGTGTACACGCAGGCCTTCAACCGCCGTCACAAGCGGGTAGGGCATGTGTTGCAGGGGCGCTACAAGGCCATTCTGGTGGACAAGGACAGCTACCTGCTGGAGTTGTGCCGTTATGTGGTGCTCAACCCGGTGCGCGCCGGCATGGTGGCGTCGGCGGGACAGTGGCCGTGGTCGAGTTATCTGGCCACCGCTGGCAAGATGGCCTGCCCCGATTGGCTGGCCGCTGAACAGGTGCTGGCATTGTTTGCGTGCGACCGCAGTCAGACGCGGCGTGCCTACACTCGTTTCGTCAGTGAAGGGGTCAGAGGCGAGTCCCCGTGGGACCACCTGAAGGGGCAGATCTATCTCGGCCCGGACGCCTTTATCGGTCGGATGGAGAAGCTGCTGGCTGGCACCACGCCACGAGGTATCGCTCGGAGGCAGTTGTCGCCCGCCAGGCCAACTGCACGAGACGTTGTGAAGGTAGTGGCACAGGTGCACGAGATCCCTGTGCGATCAGTACTGGAGCGGCACAGCGCAGAGGCGTTCAAGCATGCCGTCTATCTGTTGCGGCGCCGGGCCAACATACCGCTGCACGACGTCGCCACAATGGCCGGAGTGTCCATTGGCCGCGTGTCGCAGATCCAGAGCCGGATCGAGGCCGAGAAGCCGGACGAGCGACTCCATAGGTGCATGGAACAGCTATAAAGTATAGGCCTGACCCCAACGCCTGGCTTGACGCAGCTACGTCCCTGCAATCCGGAAGGACTCGACCGTCCGCTGATACTCCCGGTAGTGCTTTTCGAAGTAGTGCAGCCGCGGCGCGCGGTAGACGAGCAGATACAGCCCCGACTTGTCGACTACGCCGTGCACCTCTTCGTAGAATTCGAGGCCGCGCGGGTTGCGGTAGGCGACCTTGACGCGGAAGCCTTCCTTGCCGCTCACCACCGCTGGCTCGTTGTCCAGCACGGTGAGCGCGGCGGTCTGGTCGTCCCGCGCCTTGATCTCTGCAATCTCCAACTCGGCCAGCTCGGAGGGGAGCATGGTTTCGGACACGTCCTTCTTGGTGCGCTGGAAGGCCTGCTTGAGCGGACGGCGCATCACCGCAAGCGTTTCCAGCAGGAAGCCGTCGCGGCTGACTACGACATTCTTCTCCGAGGTGTACTGCCGGATCCAGCCCGCTGGCAGATCGACCGTGTAGGACTTGTCCAGCGCTTCGATGCGCGGGCTATCGACCCGCGCAGGCGTCGGGACGCAACCGACGAGCGCCAGGCACATCAGCAGCAGGATCGGTCGTCTCACGGCTTGCCTCCCGGTTCTTTCCGCGCCATGCGCAGGTAGCTCTCGACGTATTTGCGGTCCTTGGCATCGGGTGCCAGCGCCAGATAGCGCTCGAAGTTCGCGGCGGCCTCCGCGTTCTTGCCGGCCTTGAGCAGCACGATCCCCAACGCCCGGTAGCTGGGTGCGAACTCGGGGGCGGCCTCGATCGCTTTGCGATACGAGGCCTCGGCCTTCTGCGCATCGCCGGCTTCGCCACGCCGGCGGTAGGCCTCGCCCTGCCAGAACAGCGCATGCGGTGGCAGCTCGCGCAGGTTGGTCTCGTCTTCCAGCACGATGAGCGCCTGCTTGGCTCGCCCCATCGACAGCATGTTCTCGAGTGTATCGATGCGCGCCTGCTGCACGATCCGGGAATACTCGTCGCGTCGCGCGCCGTCGCCCCCGCCCATCGCGTGCGCCGACAGCCTGGTCATGTTGCCGAAGCGGTCCTTGAGCTTGGGATGCGTGGAGAAGAAGAACGGCTCCTGGATGTCTTCGGCCTTCACTTCCCGCATCAGGTGCTCGAACACGCGGGGCGCCTCGCGCACGTCGTAACCCGCCTGCAGCAGGCGCCGATATCCGGCCTCGTCCGCCTCGGTCTCGAGCTCGCGCGAGTAACCGAGCATGGATGAGATCGCGATCAGCTGCGGCAGGATCGGCACGCCGAGCAAGGAGCCGAAGGTGGCGAGCGCAGCGTTGTTCTTCAGGCTTCTTGCGCTCAGGAACCCGTGCCGGTGGGTAAAGTGCGTGCCCTCATGGGCCAGCACGGTCGCAAGCTGGGCTTCGTTCTCGAATCTCGCCAGCAGGCCGACATTGACGTAGATGCCGCCGTCGGGCACAGCGAAGGCGTTCAGGTGCGGCGCCTTGAGCAGCGTCAGGCGGATCGTGCCTCTGAACTCGGGGTACAGACGATCCATCACGCCCTGCACGTACGCGGTCAGGGCCGGGTCGTCGTACACCACGCCACTGCGCACGATGATGTCATGCAATTCTTCGGCCTCGCTCCAGGCACGCTGCTCCTCCTCGCTGGCGGGCCGGGCGACTGCACCGCTGGTGAACGGTTCGGCGCCCACTGCGGCGAGCGTGCCGCTAGGCAGCAGTAGGGCGGTGAGTAGGCCCAGCGCGGGCAGCCGGCGCATCGATCAGCCTGCCTTCTCTTCTCGCGGCGCGAGCCCGGGGTAGGTCTGGAACATCCGGTCGAGCATTTCGTGCAGGTCCCGCTCGTTGCGGAAGTCCGTCGTGCCGCTCTGGTCCGTGCCGAACCACAACAGGTTGCCGGTGCGCATGTCCACCACGCCGACCGAGACGAAGGAGACACCCCCGGATGGCACAATCGCCGCCCCGGCCAAGGCGCCGACCAGAACGCCCATGACCATGGCGGCCTTGCGGCCGGCGGTGGATATATAGTCGCTGCCGATGACGATCATCGCGGCATCGATGCCGGTGTGCTCGGCGAGCGGCGCGAGCCCGGGCCCAAGGGTGTAGTCGAAGTCTTTGGCGCGCTCCTTCCACACCCGAATGGGCGAAGCCTGCGCAAGGTACGCGCTGCTGGCCACCAGCTCGTACAGGGCGATGTGCTGGTCGAGCTGGGCTGTGTCCTCGGGCCTCAAAGTCGGCGACTCGATCAGCTCGAACGCGCCCTGGCCCGTGGCGACGCTCTTGACATACCGGACGGCGTTGCCCGAGGCTGTCTCGGACCACGCGTCCACCTTCTCCGCGACACCGCCGGCGGAGACCTCGTGCACCCGGATCTCGACCGGCAGCAGTAGCACCTTCTTCGGCAGGCGCCGTTCCGCGGAAGCGGTCAGCTCGCGGTGGACCGAGGTCTGGCCGGTTGCGCAGCCCGCCAGTGCGATTACGCAGAACACAACCGCCCAAGTGCGACCGGGGTGCATGCATACCTCCCTGAGGAATGTCGCCCGCGATGCGTTGCCGCGAGGACTAGAGATACGCTAGCACAGCGGGACGCCTGAATGAAGCGAGGTCCAAGGAACGGGCGGGGTGCGGGCGGCATCTCCGAACCTGCCGGAAGCTGACCCAGGTCCGTTACAACCGCCCGCTGCGCTTGACCTCGAGATACTGGTTGACCAGCGCCACGGCCAGCTTCCGGGGCGGCACGTCGAGACATACCACGCTGCCGTGCTGCAGCCGGCGGAAGGCGGCGTCGCGCCGCTGCCGATAGTCGATCGCCGCAGCGTGAGTCAGTGCATCGTCGAAGTTGCGCACCGGCAAGTCGACGGCTTCATCCAGCGCGTGCTCGCGCAAGCTGGCGAACAGGACCAGGTGTCGCTTCTGCAGCAGGCGGATGGCCGGCAGCAGAGTATCGTCGTCCTCGTCGCGCAAGTTGGAGATGACCACGATCATCGCGCGCTTGCGCAGGCGCTTGCTCAGGTTCACTGCGGCCTGGTAGTAGTCGCTGGTGAGCAGTCCAGGCTGCAGATCGTAGACGGTGTTCAGGATACGGTTCACCATCTCGCGCGACTTGTGCGGCGCCAGGAAGCGCTCTTCGCCACTCATGGTCATCAGACCGACTGCGTCGCCCTGGCGCAGGCCAACGTACGCGAGCAACAGCGTTGCGTCCAGCGCGTGGTCGAAGTGCGAGCACTCGTCGTCCTTCGCGCGCATCCGCCGGCTGCAGTCGACCAGGAACAGGATCTGCTGGTCGCGCTCGTCCTGATACTCGCGCGAGATCAGCTTGTTCATGCGCTGGCTCGCCTTCCAGTCGATCTTGCGCTGGCTGTCGCCCTCCCGATACTCGCGCAGCTGGTCGAAGTCCATGCCCTCGCCGCGCCGGCGCCGTTGCAGGATGCCGACATCGGCGAGACGGTGATCGGTGGCGAGAAGTGCATAGCCCGACAGTGCCGCGAAGTTCGGATAGACCCGCAGCACACCCGGCTCGCCCAATTGCAGCCTCCGCTGCCACAGACGCAGCGGCGAGTCCAGGCGCGCCTCCACCGGTCCAAACCGCAGGTTACCGCGGGAGGTGGGCCGCAACCGGTAGGTCATCTCGGCCCAGCCGCGTGCCGGAATCCTCAGAGCGCGAGGCAGCCCTTCAACCACCCCTTCGGGGGGTTTGTGATCGAACACCTCGAGATGCAATGCGGCCGCCCCCGGGTTATGCAGGCGCAGGTGCACGTCCAGCCCGACGTTGAGCGCGGACGACCCCGGCAAGCGCCTTTCGGCGGTCGGCTTCGGTAGCAGGAAGAGCAGCAGCAGGTCGAACAGTACCGCCGCTGCTGCCACGCCAGACGCGATCAGCCAAGGCTCGAGCCCGACCGGCCAGATCGATGCGGCGAGCGCGCCGATCAGCCAAAGCAGCAGGAGGCGGACGAGGGTTCGGGAAGGGAGCATCGAGGGCGGGATGCAGCGTCGAGCGTGAAGCAACTCCTGCGCCAAATGAGGGTGGTCTACCGGCCGCCGGTCAGGAACGTCGTCCGGTATGGCTATGACGACAAGCTCAGAGGGCTTTCCTCTGACCTCGTCGGAGGGGATCGAGTCCGCGACCGAGCAGCGCCGCCGCGCAGGCTGGCCGAGCCTGTGGCGCGGCCGAGTCGCATGCGTTGGCCAAGGCGTGCACCGGGCAACTCGGGCAAAGGGGGCTGTGCGAGAGCTTGCCGCCAAGACTGTTATAGGCGCCGAGCACCACCGTCAAGGCTTGCTTCTCGCGGTCCGACACCACATGCTCGTCGGCGCCATTGCCGCTCTCGAGCCGGACGGTGGCGTGGGCCGATGCGGCAACCTTGAAGAGCATCAAGAGATGGTCGGGTTCGACCAGTTCGTCGTACCAGTAGCCGCGCGAGTTCGCGTCCTCGCTTTGCGTCAGGCGGCGTGCGGCGAACTCGTAGGACTTGTCATCCGCCTGGATGCGGATGCGGGTATTGCCGGAGGGCTTGTCCCCGGGGAACTGGATGCGGATGCGCAGCCAGACCTCGCAGGCCTTCTTGCCGATATACAGGAAGAAGGCCTGCTCGCCGGGCCCCAATGGCGAGGACTGGTGCCGGTAGAAGGTGGCACCCGCCTCGTCCTTCACGGCGCGCAGACTCTCCGGGATATCGCCGACTGCGCCGCGCGGGCACGCTTCCGCGGGTTGGGTCTCCTGCGCCAGCAGCGGAGCGGGCGCGAGCGCCGCGATGAACGCGCACAGCGCGAACAGCGAGCGTGTAATGATTTTGCCGTCTCCGTCTGTGGTAGGTTCGGTCCGCTGGCTGCTGGTCGCAACGACCGCTCGCAAACCGGGGATCTGCTCGCGCGCCCGGGAGCACCTGCTACCCCGCGCGCGATCGTAAGCCATGAAAGTATAGACGAACACGACCGTCGAGCGCGGGCCCAATTCGTCGCTCGCGGTAGACGCCGCACCATTCGAGCAACCATCCGCAGGCCTGTGCCGGCCCGTGCCGGCCTTGTGCCTGCGAGGGGTGTACCGTATAGTCAGACGCAGGTGCGCGACCGGCTTCGCACGCATCGTGCGGCGGCCGGGGTTGCCGGCGCGCGCAGCGGCATCCTCTCGCGAGCGATCATGAAGCTCTCGCCCAACCTCAGACTGTTCGTCCTCCTTCTGCTCGCCTTGACGCTGTCGGCCGGCGTGGTGGTGTTCTCCGAGCGGACGCACCGGCGTTTGGGTGAAGCCAATCAGCAGATCGCCAGCTCCACGGAGGCGCAGGGGGTCGCCAGCGAGCTGCTCGCCCTGGTGATCGATGCAGAGACGGCACAGCGTGGCCTTCTCCTGACGGAGCGACCGGAGTATCTCGAGCCGTACGTGGTGGCGCTGCCGCAGGTCCGTCCCAAGCTGAGCCGCCTGCGTGAGGCGACTGCCGGCGCGCCGGACATCCAGGCGCGGGTGGACCGGTTGGGCGAGCTGATGAGCGAGCGATTCTCGGAGCTGGACGCCTCGCTGGTGCTGTACCGGGAGCGGGGCCCGAAGGCGGCGCTGGAGCTGATGCGCACGGACTTTGGGCGCCGGTCCATGGACCGGATCCGCCGCGAGGTCGACGCGATCCAGCGCGCCCTGCGTACCGACCTCATCGAGCGTCACCAGAGCTGGAACCAGGACGTTGCCTTCTCCCGGCTGGGGCTCGCCATCATCGCCGGGTTGAACGTGGCGCTGCTGATCCTGGTCTACATCCAGGCGCGCCGCGAGATCGTGCAGCGCGACCGCCAGCGTCGCGGCCTGGTTGAGCAGCAGCGCTTGCTGGAGGAGCAGGTGCAGGAACGCACTGCGCAGCTGTCCGAGCTGTCCAGCAACCTGCAGAAGGTCCAGGAGGCGGAGAAGGCAAAGCTGGCGCGTGATATCCACGACGAGCTGGGCAGTATCCTGGTGTCGGCGCGCATGGATGTGTCCTGGGCGGCCCGGCGCGTGGAACCGCTGGACCCTTCAGCCGCGCAGAAGCTGGCGCGCGCCAGCAGCACTCTGGACGAAGGCGTGCAGATCAAACGGCGGATCATCGAAGACCTGCGCCCCACCCTGCTGGACAACCTCGGATTGGCGGCGGCCCTCAGCTGGCATGTGAACCAGGCGTGCGAGCGGGGCGGCCTCGCCTGCCAGCTTGCGCTCCCCGAGGAAGAGCTGGACCTGCCAAGTCCCGTGTCGATTGCGCTGTTCCGTGTGGTCCAGGAGGGGATCACCAACGTCCTGCGCTATGCAAAGGCACGCAAGGTCTGGCTCTCGCTGGAGCACACGGACGCCGGGGTCTCCTTGGTTTTGCGCGACGATGGCGTGGGCATATCGCCGCAGGCGCTGAGCCACCGTTTGTCGCACGGGATCGTAGGTATGCGCCAGCGCATCGCCTCGCTCGGCGGCAGCTTCCGCATCGGACGGGTGGCTGGCGGAGGCACCGCCATCGAAGTGTTCGTGCCGCTGCCCGGTCGCGAACCCCCGCCCTCGAGCGGAGCGCCGGCGGCGCCACGGCGCGTTGGCACTGTCTCCTAGCTAGCTGTTAGCTAGCTGTTATCCCCGCCGCGGCGTGCGCGTGCCAGTCCGGGGAGCCTTATCTCTCGAGCACGCCATCGACGTTCGGGCACGTCGACCGCTCCGGTGAACTGGAGGTATTCCACCCAGTGTAATGCGGCCCGGCCGTCCGGGATTTCGGACCAGGCCGCCGCGTCCATTTCCTGCAAAGATCCGGGGAGGCCTGCGCTTGCCTCCGTCCGTAGCGGTACGGCCGGGCCGGGCGAGCCTTTAGTGTTGTCCACCGCTGGCCGGCGTCCGACGTCGGGCGCGGGTGGCCAGACAGCGTAGAGCAGCGATACGACCAGCATTGCCGCTGCGGATCCTAGGGTCGGGCTATGCATGTGGTCTCGCTGGCGGTCGTCGATGGTTGAACCTGCGTGGGTTGCTCCCAGGCCGAGCGCGCCGACGGCATCAACCCTTCTGCCGCCGCTCCCAAGCGTGCGCTACGGCCTCCTACTCCTGCAGCTCAAGCTCGGCTTCGGTGTGCAGCTACCGCGAGCGAGCGTGTGCTACGAGTGAGGGTGCAGGCGTTTCAGCCTTCTGCCATGTCACGACGGACTTCCTGGTACGAAGCCTTGAGGTCGGCGAGCGCGGCGAGTACCTGCTGCTTCATGTCGGCCCACGCCTCGGCACTTTCCGCCCTGAGCGCCGCGACCATCGCGTCGGCTGCGTTCCACTTCTCCTCGAGCTCCGCCACCTGCCGCTCGAGCTTCTGTTTCGCTTCGCCTTGGGCGGCGGCCGCCTCCTGTTTGAGTGTTGCCACGTCGGCCTTGATCTCGTCCATTTCTTCCCGGGTTGCAAGGAGGAATTCGTCCTTCTCCTGCTGGGCGAGCTGGGCGGCGGCGTCCAGCGCTTCACCGGTCTCTTTCTTAACGTCGTCGGCGCTCATGCTCGTCTGAGGTGGGGACTGCTGTTCGCCGCAGCCGAGCGCAAGCAGCGATGCTCCGAGCAGCGCTGCACACACGATTCGCAAGCCATACCTGCGTCTGTGGGACAAGCCGTCGCATTCGCGCTGCCGGCCGATCGACTGATTCTGGATGGGGGTCCGACTCGAAAGCATGTCAGTCTCCTGTCATGGGTGTGCCGTGCTCCCGGAAGCCGGGAGCCGTGGAGGTGCATTCGCAACCGCTGTGCCACTTGACTTCTGGCGTTCGCTCAGGGAGTTGCGCGAGCACGCCGGCGTGAATCGTGTAACTACGGCACTGCAGCCGTGTAACGCCGACACCGATGTGTCTGCGCGGAAAAAAAAACGGGAGAAGCGATGCCTAGGTGGCTGCCTCTCCCGAGGGGAGGAGACTGGATAAGAGGATCCTCGCGCGGTCCTTGCGCTATCTGCGGGCTGGAAGTCAGCCGGCATACTTGGCGGCGTCCGCCAGCATTCAGCGGCTCAATCCTTGGCCTTCTCGGCCGAGTCCTGCAGCTTTTCCCCGCCCCGCTCGATGTCCTGCCCGAGCCCCTGCATGGTGTTGCAGGCGGCCAGTGTGAGCGTGGCGAGAGCGAGCAGCGTGGCGATGAACTTGGAATGCATAGCGGGTCTCCGTTGGTTCGTGTCGGGGTTCGCCTGACGCCCATGCGAATATGCCATCGGCGTTGCAATCGACGGGCCAGCGTCGGGTTGCCTCATCGGAGGGCAAGAAGCGCCGTCGTATCAGCGACTTACCTGCAAAGTGGGATACGAGCGCGGGCCGCTCCGGCGTGAAAATTCTGCCGGCGATTGCAGGCCTTACAAATGACTTGGGCGTGCGGCCAGCTCTTCGAGCACGTCGCGCACGCGGTCGTACTCTCTGGCTTTGTCGAAGAAGTAGTTCGCGCCCAGCTTGATGCTGCGCTCGCGGAAGTGCGGAAAGGCGAAGTTGGTCAGCACAATGACGATGATACGCTCGCCAGACGGGCTGGCCCGCAGCGCTTTGAGCACCGCTAGCCCGTTGCCCTGTCGCAGTTGCAGATCCAGCACCACGGCGTCACAGGGTGCGTCCTCCAGCACGTGCAGCGCTTCGGCTTCCGTCTCCGCGTAGCCCACGACTTCGATTCGCCCAGGCGACGTGATCGACTCGCCGAGCTGCTCGCGCAGGCGCTTGGAGTCCTCCACGATCAGCACGCGGAGCGGCTCTGTTGCAGTTGCGCTGCTGTCTCGATCAGCCGTCATATCCAGCACTGTCGCCACGGCGTGTGCCACGCTTCCGTCACCCTACCACTAACCCAGCGCGCGCGCTGTCGGGGTTTGTCCTACGCGACAGGCGCGCCGACCGGGATCGGGTCACTCGATCAGCCCATTCTTGACCGCGTAATAAGTGAGGTCCGCGTTGGTGCGCATCTCCATCTTCTCCAGGATACGCGTGCGGTAGGTGCTCACCGTCTTGACGCTCAGGAACAGCTCCTCGGCGATGCGCGAGACGCTCTGCCCAGAGGCGAGCCTGCGGAAGATCTGAAACTCCCGCTCCGACAGCGTGGCATGTGCAGGCCGGTCGCTGCCTTCCAGGTCTTTCAGCAGGAGCTGTCCGAGCGACGGGCTGACGTACTTCCTGCCCTGCGCCACTGTGCGGATGGCAGCGATCAGCTGCTCGGGGGCGCTCTCCTTGCGAACGAATCCGCTTGCCCCCGCGCGCAACAGGCTGACCGCGTACTGCTCCTCGGGATAGGCGGTCAGGATCAGCACGGGCAGGTCCGGCTTGACCCGCCGGATCTGCAGCAGGGCGTCGACCCCGTTCAGATCCGGCATGGAGATGTCGAGCAGCACCACGTCACACGGCTGGCTGCGGATAAAGGCCAGCGCCTCGGTGCCGGTGCCCGCCTCGCCCACCACCTCGAGGTCCGGCTCGTCTGCGATGAACTGCTGCAGACCCGCACGAACGATGGCGTGGTCGTCGGCGATCAGGATTCGAATGCTCACCAGGGTGTTAGGCTCGAAGACATGTGCGCCACTGGCCGCAAGCGGCTGGGCTGTGCCTACGTTAACGCTAAATCCAGGTCGTGGGAAGATGCATGTCGCGGCCCCACGGCTTGCCGCGGGCGGGACAGAACGGGAGCGGTCCATCGCGGGCGTCAGTGCATCGATGCGGCGGGCAGCACCTGCGCGGCCGCATCTGCGGCGTACTCGTTGAGCCGGTTGTATAAAGTCTTCAGACTGACGCCCAGCACTTGCGCTGCGCGCCGCTTGTTGCCTCTGCAGTGCGCCAATGTGGCGAGGATCGTGCGCTTCTCCATCGTCGCGAGCGGGGTGCCGAGGGCGAAGCTCAGACGGGTCGGATCGTCGGCGTCGGCCTGCGCGGCCGGCAGCATGTGCTCGAGCTCGACCTCCTCGTCCGCGAGAATGAAGGCACGATACATGCAGTTCTTCAGCTCGCGGACATTGCCCGGCCACGGGTGTGTGCGCAGCACATCGAGCGAGCGCTTCGACAGTGTCTTGCTGGTTCCCGCGTCCTCGTTGAACAAATTCAGAAAGTGCCGGGCCAGCAGCTCCACGTCGGTGCCGCGGCTGCGCAGGGGCGGCAGGATGAGCGGGAACACGGCCAGGCGGTACATCAGATCCTCGCGCAACCGCCCTTCGGTGACCGCGCTACCCAGGTCGCGATTGGTCGCCGCGATCAACCGCACCTCGGCGCGGATCTCCGTGTCGCCGCCCACGCGCCAGAACCTGCCGCTTTCCAACACTCGCAACAACCGCACCTGCGCGTCCGGCGACATCTCGGTGATCTCGTCGAGGAACAGCGTACCACCCGCGGCGCGCTCGAAGTAGCCGCGGTGGGTACGGCCCGCGCCAGTGAACGCCCCCTTCTCGTAGCCGAACAGCTCCGCCTCCACCAGCGAGGCCGGGATGGCACCGCAGTTCACCGCCACGAAGGGTCCGCGGCGGCCGCTGCCTTGGTGGATGGTATTGGCCACCAGCTCCTTGCCGGAGCCACTCTCGCCGACGATCAGTACGCTCGCGTGGGTCGGCGCGACCCGGTCGACCATCTCATAGACCCGCTGCATGGCTGGCGATGAGCCACGCACCGGGCCAGAGTGCGCCGCCGGGCGCGCTACTTCGCGAGGCACGCTCTGGACCGCGGGTGATGACATCAGCGCGGGCCACAAGCCCCCCGCGCCGCCACTTAAGCCAAGCGTATCGCTTTGATACATGCGTTGCCCTCCTGAGTCTCCGCTGAGTTGCGGCGCAAACCGCCGCAACGTTCACGCGAGCATCGTACAGGTGGGCGGTACGGATACCCTATCGGAGGTCCTCGGAATGGCGTGTCCGTGAACCGCCGATGCGAGTGTCGGGGTTTGTCCTACACACTCCGGGTGCGCTTGTGCTCCGGTCGGACACCGTAGTAGGTGTCGATCTGTTCGCGCCAGCCTGGATCCGCGACGGAGGGCCAACTATCGCGGTGGAATCCGGGCGCGGCCTTCAACCGCTTCTTGGGGACGTCGAGAATCACGCACGCATCGTCGGCGTTCATCCTGAGCACGCTCCAGGGCACGGCGAACAGCCTGTTATCCCCGCCGAGAGATCCATCGAGCGACAGAACAGCATACATGAGGCGATTCCGGCTCCCATCCAGCATGACTCCTTCGAGGCGGCCGATCTCCTCGCCCGCGGAATCGCGAACGCGGTCGCCGTTGAGAGAAACCGCATCCATTGAGTCGTGGGGGCGGGCGCGGCTGAGGCGGTGCCTGGTCCGGGTCCTAGCGGGGGCGCCTTTGGAATGGTGTCTATGAGCAACGTGCATCGAAGCCTCCTGCGTCCGTTGGCGATGCTGCGTGCCGCTGGTTCACTGCAGCCATCCGCAACATCCGAAGTAATTCAAGCACATCCCCATCGCCGCGCGGCGATGGGGACCTGGCGGGTCAGCCTGTTACTGCCGCACATTCAGGTCGTCCTTCACGGACTTCACGCCCTCCACCTGTTGCGCCAGCACGACGGCCTGGTTGGCTTCGGCTTTGGACTCGACGAAGCCGCTCAGCGAGACCACGCCCTTGTAGGTTTCCACGTTGATATTGCGCGCCTTGACCATCTCGTCGTCGATCAGCTTCGACTTGACTGATGCGGTAATGGTGGCATCGTCGATGTAACGGCCGGTGCTGCGTGTGGTGGCATCGCCGGCGCAGGCGCCGAGCGCGAGCAGCAGGGCCGTGGGAAGTATCCACCTCTTGAGCAAGTTCAATACTGGCATGACGATCTCCTGAAGGTAATCACGTAATGACACGCTGTCTGGGCTGCGCCCCAAAGGCGCCGCTCGCAACATGCGGTCGCTGGTATGCGTCAAATCACGCATGCCTTGGTCGCACGCGTCATGCCATCGTTTGCAGTCCCGCCAAATCAGCAGCTTGGCTTGCGCCACCTGCGACTCGGCATCGGTAAACGCTCCATAACGCTTGTAAGAAATTCGCGCTGCACGCGGCGGACCGCGTTCTCGACACGACCGAACTCCCTCGAGCGCGCGCGGTCCGGCAAGGACTGTTGCGGCTGGCACGTGGATTGCCGGCGTCCCACACAGGAAGGTGCGTCGGTCAACGGAGCGCCGACGCGCGGTCGGAGCGTGGCACTGATGCGGCTCGATCGAACTGACACTCATGCATATGGATTTCACGAGGCTGCATCCCCTGCTCGCGTGGTGGCCCTGGCGGCTGGCACTGGCGCTGCTGTGCAGCGGGTGTGCCGCGTCTGCCGAACTGCGCAAGGTGCAGGAGGCGCCGCCCGTCGAACCGCCCGTGCTGGTTGGAGCGCAAGGGGAGCTTTCGCCGGCACGGACCCGCGCCGTGCTGAAGGCATTGGCCCGGCAGGGGCAGGGTAGCGAGCTGCTTACTCGGCACCTTGCAGTCGAGCAGGCGCTGAGCAAAACCCCGCTTACGATCGGGAACGAAGTCCAACTGCTGCGCGACGGGGCGGCGACGTATCGGGCAATGTACGAGGCGATCCGCGGTGCGCGCCATCACATCAACATGGAAACCTACATCTTCCGCAACGACGATATAGGCGTGCAGATGGCCCGACTCCTGGCTCAGAAGCGGCAGGAGGGGGTCGTCGTCAACCTGATCTACGACAGCGTCGGCAGCATGGACACCCCGCGGGAGTTCTTCCAGCAGCTTCGCGAGAATGGCATCAATGTTCTCGAGTTCAACCCTGTCGACCCGACCAAAGCGCGGGGAGACTGGGCCATTGCGCACCGCGACCACCGCAAGTTGTTGATCGTCGATGGCGGCATCGCGATCACCGGGGGTATCAATGTCGACAGCGTCTATTCAAGCGGATCGCTGGCCAGCTCCAGACGCACGCCCGGAACGGGGCAAACGCCGTGGCGGGATACCGATATTCGCATCGAAGGGCCGGCCGTTGCGCAGTTCCAGCAATTCTTCCTCGACACGTGGGCGAAGCAGAACGGCCCCGCTCTGGAGGATGCGATTTACTTCCCGCGACTCGACGAGCCCGGGCCGGCAATCGTGCGCGCGATAGGCACCTCGCCCGACTCGACTGAGTCCGCGAGCCAGGCCGCGCTGCTGTCCGCTATCGAGCACGCCGAGCGCAGCGTGCGAATCACCAACGCGTACTTCGTGCCCGACGAGCGGATGCTGCGCGCTCTGGAAGGTGCCGCGCGGGCCGGCGTGGACGTGACGCTTATCCTTCCGAGCCACTCCGATGTCTGGGCAACCCTGTACGCCGGGCGTGCGAAGTACGCGCGGATGCTGCGGGCTGGTGTGCGCATCTACGAGCGCAAGGACGCGCTCTTGCATGCTAAGACCGCTGTCATCGATGGTGTGTGGTCCACGGTGGGATCGACGAATCTCGACCGCAGAAGCCTCGACAGCAATGACGAGATCGACGCCATCGTTCTGGGCCGCGCCTTCGGCAAGCAAATGGAGGCGATGTTCCTCGATGACCTCCAGGCATCCGAGCCGATCAGCCCCGAGCGCTGGCGCGAGCGCTCCCCGGCTGATCGTTTGAAGGAGCTGGGCGCAGTGTTGTTCGAAAACTGGCTGTAACAGTCTCGAATCTAGCTGCTGGCGAAGCCTTGCGATGTCCCCGGTGGTGCATCGAGCAGCCTTCTGACGCTGCGCGAGCCGATGTGGTGCCGTACACCCTGTTTGCGCGCGCGTGCCACCGGCGGGTAGCGACGGCACCTAGCACAACACAGATGCGGTGCGTGCCCTTGTCTTCGTTCGACACCCGCATAGCGGGATGCAAGAATTGCATTGCTGGGGCGCGCACAACAGAAAGGCGGAGCCTGGTGGGCTCCGCCGTTCGGCGCAGCACCCTTTACATCTGGCCAAACTTCTTCTTCACCCCATCGACACACTTTTGCCTGTCGGAAGCATCGGCGCACTTCTTCAGTTCAGCTTGGTAGTCCCGGTCCTGAGTGGAGCCCTCTTGGCTGGACTGGCCGGTTTGGGGCTGACCCGACTGGCCGGCTTGGGATTGATCCGACTGACCGGTTTCGGGCTGATTCTGCGGCTGCTGCTTAGTCTCGGGTTGGCGGGTTGGCGTTTGGGGCTCGTCCGCCGCGAAGGCGGTGCCGCTCAGGGTGACGGCGAGCGCCAGGGCGCTGAGGATCGACAATTTCATACGGTCTCCTTCTCTGGTTGGCAGTTGGCAGGATTCGCGTGGCCGTGGACTACCCGGCTACGCGGTGCTGGATCCGGTCGCCCCGATCGGCGGCGCGGATAAGCGGATATGGTGCCGCATGCGTCGTGCCCGCCGTTTCGCGGCTGGACTGCGCCGGCCATGCCGGCCGGAAGGTCGATCGACGGCAGGTCTTTCCGTATGAGCCCTGAAAGATTTACCGCATCAGGGTCGAATTGGACAATGCAGACGTTGCTTCGCGTGCCGGCAGCGCCAGGATCCCGCTCGCTTTGCGGCGGGAGCGCCGTTTGCTGGACACCTGGCTCGACCATGGGAGGCAGGGATGACGCAATCTCTTGCAGTTCACGCTCGATGGGCCGCGCCCGCGAATTTGTTCGTCCGGGACCTCGTCTCGATGCGGACGCGGTCACTTCTCCAAGTGGTTGCCGAAGGCTTTGAATGCACTCCGAAGCGCCTGCCCGCCTCGCTGCTCTACGATATGCGTGGGGCTGAGCTGTTCGCGTCCATCACCCGGACGCAGGAGTACTACCTGAGCCGGATAGAAGCTTCGATTCTGGCCGGGCGGAGGGCAGATCTAGCCCAGATCATCGATGCGGGCACCACCATCCTCGAATACGGCGCCGGAGAGATGCAAAAGGTGCGATTGCTCTTGGCTGCTGCGCTACCGAACTGTTACGTTGCGGTAGATATTGCCCGCGACCAGCTGGTGGAAAGGGGCATGGAGCTCGCGACTGAGTTCCCGCAGCTGCTGGTCGAACTCGTGTACGCCGACTTTTCCGAGCTGACTGCACGGCAACTGGCACTGCCGGAAGTCGGGAAGCGGCTCTTCTTTCATCCGGGCTCCACCATCGGCAACCTCGAGCCACGAGACGCCGAAGCGTTCCTGCGCACCGCGGCCGGTATAGTGCGCGCGGATGGATGCGCGATCGTCGGCGTAGACCTGCGCAAGGACACCAAGGTATTGGAGCGAGCCTACAATGACTCTGACGGCTATACGGCTCGCTTCAACTTGAATGTGCTGGCTCGAATCAATAGAGAGCTCGGCGCCGAAATTGCGCTGTCTCAGTTCGAGCATGTCGCGTTCTACAATGCATCGGCCGGTCGCATCGAAATGCATTTGCGCAGCCGCTGCGCTCAGAGCGTAACCATTGGCGGGCGACGCTTCGCTTTGTCGGCAGGCGAAATGATTCATACGGAGAACTCCTACAAGTATCTCCCGGAAAGCTTCTCCGCCATGGCTAATCGGGCGGGATTCGAGCAGGCTCGGATGTGGACCGATGATGCGCGCCAGTTCGGCGTGTTTGTGTTGCATGGAAACACGCGGCACTAGCCGAAGGCTGCGCAGCACACTAACGCGACTGCGGCCTGCGGACGACGAGCGCTGCAATCTGAACGGCCAGGCTTTCGGGATCCACCGGCTTCGCCAGATGCGCGTCAAAGCCCCGTTGCAAGGCTTCGCGCAGGTCGCCGGGACTGGCATAGCCGGTCAGCGCGATCATCGGCGTTCGCGTTCCTGAGCGCGCATCGCGCTGTCTGATTTCATTCGCCAGCGAGTATCCGTCTTCCTCGGGCATTCCGAGATCGCTGACGATCACCGATGGCGGTTCCGTTTCGAAGGAGCGGATGGCTCCTTGAACCGAGCCTGCTGCGTTCACTTTGGCCCCGCGCGCTTGCAGAAAGATGTGCGTCGCGTCCCTCGCGTCCTGGTCGTCGTCCACAAGCAGGATGCGCAGCCCGCTCAGGTCCTTGCCGTCCCCTCCACGAGGCGGTGAGAACTCCTCACGGACGGAGCCCACCTCCAGGAGGGGCAGCTCGATGGTGAACGTGGATCCGGACCCCAGGCCCGAACTTGCCGCTCGAATCGCCCCACCATGCTCGTCGACCAGGTACTTGGTGATCGCCAAGCCGAGCCCCAGACCGCCGTGCTCGCGCGCCTTCGAGCTGTCCGCCTGCCAGAACCTCTCGAACAGCTTTCCGAGGACTTCGGGCGCGATCCCAATCCCCGTGTCGGTTACCGTCACTATCCCCCGGTCGGTGAAGCGTTGGACCCCTACCACGACCGATCCACCCGGCCGCGTGAACTTGATCCCGTTGCCGACCAGATTCGCGATCGACTGGACCAGCCGCTCCTCATCGCCGAGCACGAAAACCCGGGACTCGGGTCTGTCGAGCAGTAGAGCCACCCGCTGTTGTTGCGCCATCGAGTTGCATGCGTCGATCGCTGCCTGTGCAATCTTCACCAGGTCGACCGGGCTGCGCATGACCTCCAGCTTTCCGGCTGTAATACGGGAGATGTCGAGGAGGTCGCTCACCAATCGCTCCAGCAGTCGGGTGTTTCTGTGGATTCGCTGGAGAGCGCCACTGACCTCGGCTTGGGCGATAAAGCCGCTGTCCAGGAGGTGAAGCCAGCCGCGTATCGCTGCCAGCGGAGAGCGCAGCTCATGGGACACTAGAGCGAGGAACTGATCTTTGGCCTCGTTCGCTCTGAGCGCTGCTTCGCGTGCCGCTTCCGCACGGACCAGCCGATCGCGCGCCTGCTCTGCCAGCTTGCGTGCCGTAACATCGCGAAACACCAGGATAACCCCGACGGTGTTGCCCTCTGGCCCTGGGATCGGCGCGGCACTGTCATCGATCGGTCGCTCGCTTCCGTCCCGGGCGACGAGGAGCATGTGATCGGGGAGGCCTACCACTTTGCCTTCACGAACCACACGGCTGACCGGGCTCTCGACCGTTTCGCGTGTCGACTCGCTGACAACCTGGAACACCTGCTCGAGTGGATGACCTTGGGCCTGGTTTTGCGTCCATCCCGTCAACGTCTCGGCAACAGGATTGATCATCGTTATCTTGCCGGCCTCGTCGGTGACGATGAGGGCGTCGCCGCAACTTTGCAGCGTCGCGTGCAACCGAGCTTCCCCTAGCTGGGCTGTTGCCTGGGCTCGATCCAAGTAACCGAGTGCGCGACGGCTGAAGAACCAGGCAGCCGCAAGGAAAACCAGCGCCAGGCCGGCCGCTAGGAGGAGGCGGCTCGTGGTGGGACTGTCGAGGCTGCGCGTTTCCCATAGCGCTATCGCGGCCAGTGCCACCAGCGTGGCCAGGGCGGCCATGAACGCTGCCGTCGACCGGCGGGTATGCGTGGTGAGGGAAGGCATCAGCCGTGCGCGGGTTGCGAGGCTGATCATCGTGCTGCCGACCGGTCTCGAAGAAAGGCCGGCGCCAAAAAGCCTTTCGTAAGCGATCAGCCGCAAGATTCGTGCGAACCCCCTGGGACAATGATTTCGCTCGATAGTGCCGACGCCGGCGCCTGGCGGCAAGCAAACTTTTCACGGTGTGCAGGCAAATCTTACCTGCTCGGGGTAAGGCCTTCCTGCGCTTGCCAGCGTGCGGACCCCGGCACGCGATGCGGGAACATGCGCAAGATCAGTTCGTTGCAAGTGCAACTCGAGATGCCGCGGTCGGCAGGGAACGCAGTTTGCGTCGCGAGCGCTTCCGGCCACGTAGCCCAGGCGCCGCAGCACGGACATTCGGGAAGCTGTGCAGGGTCGCACAGTAGAGGTCTCCGATGCCGAAGCTCGAGCGTCGGCGGCATCGATCTGACGCCCACGACAAGAGAGGAGGGAGCATGGCCAGCGCGTACGCCACCGTAGACACCGCCTTCGATCGTCAGCTGCTCAGCACATTGGTGGCGTTCCGCAAGGGCGACTGGTCCGTGCGCTTACCTCCCGATCTGACCGGAATCTCCGGCAAGATCGCCGACGTCCTGAACGACATCATCGACGCGAACGAGCGTGTAGCGAAGGAGTTCGATCGGGTCAGTCGCGTGGTCGGGCGGGAGGGCAAGCTCTCCCAGCGGGCAGCCGCCGTGGGCGTGGCGGGCGGGTGGGGCACGATGGTCCAGTCCATCAACACGTTGATCGACGATCTGGTCCGGCCGACGACCGAGATGGCGCGCATCATCGGCGCCGTGGCGCAGGGCGATCTCTCGCAATCGATGGCGCTGGATGTGGATGGGCGCCCGCTGGAGGGGCAGTTCCTGCGTACGGCGAAGACCGCGAACACCATGGTCGAACAGCTGAGCTCCTTCGCTTCGGAAGTCACGCGGGTCGCGCGCGAGGTGGGTACGGAGGGCAAGCTCGGCGGACAGGCGAAAGTCAAGGGCGTCGCGGGGACCTGGAAGGATCTCACCGACTCGGTCAATTCGATGGCCGGAAACCTCACCGCCCAGGTGCGCAACATCGCCGATGTCACCACGGCCGTGGCCAATGGCGATCTGTCCAAGAAAATCACGGTGGACGTCCGCGGCGAGATCCTACAGCTCAAAGACACCATCAATGTAATGGTGGATCAGCTCCGCTCCTTCGCCTCGGAAGTCACGCGGGTGGCCCGGGAGGTCGGCACCGAGGGACGGCTGGGCGGACAGGCTAATGTCCAGGGTGTGGCGGGGACCTGGAAGGACCTGACCGACTCGGTCAACTCGATGGCCAGCAACCTGACCGGCCAGGTGCGCAACATCGCCGATGTCACCACGGCCGTGGCCAATGGCGATCTGTCCAAGAAGATCACCGTCGACGTCAAGGGCGAGATCCTGGAGCTGAAGAACACCATCAACGTGATGGTGGACCAGCTCAACTCTTTCGCCTCGGAAGTGACCCGTGTGGCCCGCGAGGTCGGCACCGAGGGCAAGCTCGGGGGGCAGGCGCAAGTCAAGGGCGTAGGCGGCACGTGGAAGGATCTCACTGACTCCGTGAACGTGATGGGGGCGAACCTCACGGCTCAGGTGCGCAACATCGCAGAGGTGACTACCGCGGTGGCGCGCGGAGACCTCTCCAAGAAGATCACGGTGGATGTGAAAGGCGAGATCCTGGAGCTCAAAGACACCATCAACGTGATGGTGGATCAGCTCAGCTCGTTCGCGGCCGAGGTCACCCGCGTGGCGCGTGAAGTCGGGACCGAGGGCAAGCTCGGCGGACAGGCGGAAGTGAAAGGCGTGGCCGGCACCTGGAAGGACCTGACCGACTCGGTCAACTTCATGGCGGGCAACCTCACCGCACAGGTGCGCAATATCGCCGAAGTGACGACGGCGGTGGCGCGCGGGGACCTGTCGAAGAAGATCACCGTCGACGTCAAGGGCGAGATCCTCGAGCTGAAGAACACCATCAACGTCATGGTCGATCAGCTCAACTCGTTCGCTTCCGAGGTCACGCGTGTCGCGCAGGAGGTGGGAACGGAGGGCAAGCTCGGCGGGCAGGCGTATGTTCAGGGTGTCGCGGGCACCTGGGGGGACCTGACCGATTCCGTCAATTCGATGGCGCGCAACCTCACGGCCCAGGTGCGCAACATCGCCGAGGTGACCACGGCAGTGGCGCGCGGCGACCTGTCCAAGAAGATCACGGTGGACGTCAAGGGCGAGATCCTGGAGCTGAAGGACACCATCAACGTCATGGTGGACCAGCTCAATTCGTTCGCTTCGGAAGTCACCCGGGTCGCGCGCGAAGTCGGCACCGAAGGCAAGCTCGGCGTGCAGGGGCAGGTCAAGGGAGTGGCCGGGACGTGGAAGGACCTGACCGATTCTGTGAACTTCATGGCGAGCAATCTGACTGCGCAGGTGCGCAACATCGCCGAGGTCACCACGGCGGTGGCCAACGGGGACCTGTCCAAGAAGATCACGGTGGACGTCAAGGGCGAGATCCTCGAGTTGAAGAACACTATCAACGTCATGGTCGATCAGCTCAACTCGTTCGCCTCCGAGGTGACGCGGGTCGCACGCGAGGTCGGCACCGAGGGCAAGCTCGGAGGCCAAGCGCAGGTGCGAGGCGTCGGCGGCACCTGGAAGGACCTGACCGATTCGGTCAACTCGATGGCCGGCAATCTAACCGGGCAGGTTCGCAACATCGCGGAGGTCACCACTGCGGTGGCCGGCGGCGACCTGTCGAAGAAGATCACGGTCGATGTGAAAGGCGAGATCCTGCAGCTCAAGGACACCATCAACGTGATGGTCGACCAGCTCAACTCCTTCGCTTCGGAAGTCACGCGGGTCGCCCGCGAGGTCGGAACCGAGGGCAAGCTCGGCGGGCAGGCCCAGGTGAAGGGGGTGGCGGGGACGTGGAAGGATCTCACCGATTCGGTCAACGTGATGGCCGCCAACCTGACCGATCAGGTGCGCAACATCGCCGGGGTGGTAACGGCCGTCGCCCAGGGCGAGCTTAACAAGAAGCTCACGGTGGAGGCGCGCGGGGAGATCGCAGCGCTTGCCAACACCATCAACGAGATGACCGACACCTTGGCCACGTTTGCCGACCAGGTGACCACCGTTGCGCGCGAAGTCGGCGTCGAGGGCAAGCTGGGCGGCCAGGCCAACGTGCCCGGCGCCTCGGGGACCTGGAAAGACCTCACTGACAACGTGAATCAGCTCGCCGCCAACCTGACCACCCAGGTGCGCGCGATCGCCGATGTGGCCACAGCCGTGACCCGCGGGGACCTTACCCGGTCCGTGACGGTAGTGGCCAGCGGAGAGGTCGCGGTGCTCAAAGACAACATCAACGAGATGATCCGCAACTTGAAGGAGACCACCCAGAAGAACGCCGAGCAGGACTGGCTCAAGACCAACCTGGCCCGCTTCACACGCCTCCTGCAAGGCCAGCGCGAACTGGAAACCGTGGTCAAGCTGATTCTCTCGGAGCTGGCTCCGCTGGTCGGCGCGCAGCTCGGTGTCTTCTACCTGATGGAATCGGCCGCTGCCGAAGGACGGCTCAAGCTGGTAGCCGCCTACGGCTATCGGGCCCGAAAGGCGTTGGCCTCGGAGTTCCGGACCGGCGAGGGACTGGTGGGCCAGTGCGCGCTGGAGCAGAAGCGCATCGTCATGAGCAACGTGCCGCGCACCTACTACCGCATCTCTTCCGGGTTGGGAGCGGCGCTACCGCGCAACGCGGTGGTGCTGCCGATTCTCTTCGAGCAGGAGGTCAAGGCGGTGATCGAACTGGCGTCCTTCGATCAGTTCAGCGCGACGCACCTCGCGTTTCTGGACCAGCTCATGGAGAGCATCGGGGTGGTGTTGAACAACATCGAAGCGAACAGCCGCACCGAAAGCCTGCTCAAGCAGTCGCAGACACTCGCGACGGAGTTGCAGAGCCGTCAGCAGGAGCTGCAGAACACCAACGAAGAGCTGGCGGAGAAAGCACGCCTGCTCTCGGAACAGTACGTGGAAGTGGAGCACAAGAACCGGGAAGTCGAGCAGGCGCGCCTCGCGCTCGAAGACAAGGCCGCGCAGCTTGCCCTGTCTTCGAAATACAAGTCCGAGTTCCTCGCCAACATGTCGCACGAGTTGCGCACGCCCTTGAACAGCCTGCTGATCCTGGCACAGCAGCTGGCGGAGAATCCTTACGGCAATCTGTCGGACAAGCAGGTCGACTACGCCAAGATCATCCACGGCTCGGGCACCGATCTGCTCACGTTGATCAACGATATTCTGGATCTGTCCAAGATCGAGTCGGGCACGGTCACGCTGGAGATCAGCGAGATGCGGTTCGAGCCGTTGCGGGACTACGTGCAGCGCACGTTCGGCCACATGGCGGAGGCCAAGCATCTGCAGTTCCGAGTCGATCTCGCGCCGGACCTCCCCCGGGCGGTCATGACCGACCCGATCCGGCTGCAGCAGATTCTCAAGAACCTCCTGTCCAACGCATTCAAGTTCACCGAGCAGGGCAGCGTCCGGCTCGACGTGGCCAAGGCATCGGTGGGATGGAGTGCCGACAATGCGGCGCTGGCCGCGGCCGAGATGGTGATCGCGTTCAGTGTCAGCGATACCGGCGTGGGCATCGCGCAGGACAAGCTGCTGCTCATCTTCGAGGCATTTCAGCAGGCCGACGGCACCACCAGCCGGCGTTACGGCGGCACCGGCCTGGGGTTATCCATCAGCCGCGAGCTAGCGCGGCTGCTGGGTGGAGAGATCGTGGTCGAAAGTGCAGTGGGCAAGGGCAGCCGGTTCACCCTCTACATTCCCTACCGGCCAGCGAGCGGGACCGGGACCGCGCCGGTGGGTCCGAGCGCGGGCGAGGAGGTTATCCGGTTCCGGGAAGATGCGCTGGCCGTGCCCACGGCATCCGAGCCGGTACTGATGTCGCAAGCAACGGCAACGGTCGAGGACGATCGCGCGGTCATATCGAGCACCGATGAAAGCGTGCTGATCGTTGAGGATGACCCCAACTTCGCTCGCATTCTTCTGGATACGGCGCGGGACAGCGGGTTCAAGGGCGTGGTAACCCTGCAAGGCAGCGCGGCGGTGGTGCTGGCGCGTGAGTTCCAGCCCCGTGCGGTGCTTCTGGACTTGACCCTACCCGATATCGAGGGATGGGCGGTTCTCGATCAGCTCAAGCGCGACGCCGACACGCGCCATATTCCCGTTCACATCCTGTCGGGCAAGGACGCGCACGACCGTGCGTTGCGGCAAGGGGCATTCTCGCACCTGGTCAAGCCGATCGCGCGTGAGCGCCTGATGGCGGAGTTCGTCCGCATGCGCAGCTTCAATGCCCGCACCGGCAGCAAACTCCTGATCATAGAGGACAATGAAGCGCAGCGGCGCAGCCTGGTCGAACTTCTGGCGGCCGACGATGTGAGCATTACCGAGGCGGCGACCGGCGCCGAAGCCCTAGCGGCCCTGGGCTCACAACCATTCGACTGCGTGGTCCTCGACCTGACCCTGCCCGATGTCCCGGGCTTCGAGCTGCTGAGGACAGTCGGTGAGGATGCCAGCTTGCGCAACGTACCGGTGGTCGTGTACACCGGCAAGGAGCTCACCCGCAAGGAAGTCACTCAACTGCGGCGGCTGGCGCAGAGCGTAATCGTGAAGGATGCGCGCTCGCCAGAGCGGCTCCTCGACGAAACCGCACTCTTCCTGCATCGCCGCGTGACGCGCCTGTCCGAAGCCCAGCGTCACATGCTTGCGGTGAGCTACGACTCCGACAATGCGCTGGCTGGAAAGAAGGTTCTGATCATCGACGACGACGTGCGCAACATATTCGCCTTGACCACGGTGCTGGAGCGACAACAGATGAGCGTTTGCTTCAGCGAGAACGGCAAGGACGGAATCGAGCTGCTCAACGAGGTGCCCGACATCGATATTGTCCTGATGGATATCATGATGCCGGAGATGGACGGCTACGACACTACGCGCGCCATCCGGGCCGATCCCCGCTTCAGCAAGCTGCCGATCATCACTCTGACCGCGAAGGCGATGAAGGGCGATCGCGAGAAATGCATCGAGGCCGGCGCCTCCGACTACATTACCAAACCCGTCGAGACCGGCCGGCTGATCTCCCTTCTGCGCGTATGGCTGAGCCCCAAACTGGGCGCACTGGCGTGAATGCGGGCGCCGCCGCGGCGTCGCTCGGCGACGCTTCGCAACTGGAGATCGAGTTGCTGCTGCTGGGTCTGGAACAGGCGTATGCAGCCGACTTCCGCCACTGCTCCCGCAAGCTCGTGGCGGAGGCGGTGGGCGAGTTGCTGGTGGCGCGCAGGCTGCCCAGTCCCGCCGCCTTGCTGCACGAGACCCTGCAGGACTCGGATCTTGGCCGGCAAGCGGTCGCGATGCTGGAAGCTTCCAGGCTCGAGCTGTTCGGCGATCTCGCCTTCTTCCAAGCATTCAGGCAACGCATCATCCCGTGGCTGCGCACCTACCCGTTCGTCAGCGTGTGGGCGGCCCAGTGCGGCGACGCGAGCGACCTGTACTCGACGGCCATTCTCCTGGAGGAGGAAGGATTGTTGAGCCGCTCGCGCATCTACGCGACGGAGGCCGATGCGCAGCGCCTGGCTTGCGCGCAGGCGGGTTCGCTGGCCCCTGCGAGCGTGCGCCTGGCACAGCGCAATTACCGGATGATCGGGGGCATGCACCGATTCGACGCGTTCATCGAGAAGTCCGGCGGCAGCGTGGCGATAGCGCGCCGGTTCAAGCGCGCTATCGTGTGGGGGCAATTCAGCCTCGAGTCGGGATACAGCTTCAACGAGTTCAACCTCATCCTGTGCCGTGACGCCCTGTCTGGCGTATCGGGCGGCGTGCTGCGCGGCGCGCTCGGTGTGATAACGCAAAGCCTGTCGCTTTCCGGCCTACTGGCCCTTGGCCGCAGCGACCGAGACGCAGCCGGCCTGCTGTCCAATCGCTTCCGCGAATGGAGTGACGGAGTCCATGTCTACCAGAGAGTTTGCTGACGGCCGGCGGCGCCCGGCGGTCCGGGAGTCGAAATGAACGCTGCAGCCGAGTCCGGCTCGGACCGTCTCGACGCGAATGGACTCGCGCGCGTGCTGTTGGTCGACGACGATGCGGCCAACCTTGCCGCGCTGGATGCGGTGCTGTCCGGTGTCGGCCTGGAGCTGTTGACCGCGCAATCGGGTGTGGAGGCAATGAAGCATCTCCTGACCGGAGACTTCGCCGTCATTCTGCTCGATATCAACATGCCTGCCTTGGACGGTATACAGACTGCGCGCCTCATTCGAGAGCGTGAGCGCTCGCGCGATATCCCCATCATCTTCATCACCGCCTACCAGCCCGATCAGGCGCAGATTCTGGAAGGCTACGCCAGCGGCGCGGTGGACTACCTGATCAAGCCGGTGAATGCGGAGGTACTGCGCTCCAAGATACGCATCTTCATCGACCTGTTCCGGAAGAAGCGACAGATCGAGTGGCAGGCGCGGCAGCTGCGAGCCATCAACCACAAGCTGCAGCGCGAGATCGGGCAGCGCGAAGCCGCCGAGCGCGATGCCGCCTTCGAGCGCGAGGAGCGGCAGCGCGTGGTTCTCGCCAGTATCGCCGACGCGGTGATCACCACCGACGCCGCAGGCCTGGTGACCTCGCTCAATCCGGTTGCGCAGCAGCTTGTCGGCATGACCGCGGCGCAATCGAAGAGCCTCCCCCTGGGAGCAGTGCTAAGCGGGATCACGCCCCTGGACTTGCTGCCGCTCGAGCGGGTCGTGGAGCGCTCTCTGAGCGCAGGCGAGCGCCTGCGCGGGTCCTCACCCATCGAGCTGGCATCGGCCGGAGGCATGCGCCGCTACCTCGAGTACTCCGTTGCGCCGATCCATGACTCTGTAGGGGGCATCGTGGGCAGCGTTGTCATCGCTCAGGACATCACGGCGCGGCACGAAGCAGAACTGGAGCGCGCGCGTGCGTTACAACTGGAGCAGGAGGCTCGGCAGGCGGCCGAGCGCGCCAACCGGGCCCGCGACGACTTTCTCGCCGTGATCTCCCACGAGCTGCGCACGCCGCTCAACGCCATCGTCGGCTGGGCGTACGTGCTACGCACGACGTGCGCCGACCAGGGGCAAACGCTCCAGGCGGTTGAGGCGATACATCGCAGTGCGATGGCGCAGAAGAGATTGATCGAAGACCTGCTGGACATGTCTCGCATCATCAACGGCAAGATCGACCTGGTGCTGCAGCGTACGGACTTCACGGCGCTGGTGCGCAATGCAGTCGAGACCGTCCGGCCGCTGGCGAGCGAAAAATCGGTCGAGCTGCAGTGTCGCTTCGGTGACGGTGTGGGCGAAATAGTGGCGGACCGCGTTCGGGTCGAGCAGGTGATCTGGAACGTCCTCGCGAATGCGGTGAAGTTCACTCCCTCCGGTGGTCAGGTGAACCTGGCCCTGGCGCAGCGTGGCGAGATGATCGAGCTCACGGTGCGCGACACCGGGGAGGGAATTGCGCCGGAGGTCTTGCCGCATATCTTCGAGGCTTTCCGACAGGGGGATTCCAGCACGACGCGCAAGAGAGGCGGGCTGGGACTGGGGCTGGCGATTGCGCGGCAGCTGGTGGGCATGCATGGCGGCGATGTCACGGCGAGCAGCGAAGGTCCAGGACGGGGAGCGGCCTTTACCGTGGTGTTGCCGTGTGCCGGGCCGGATGAGCCCGACGGCCTGCGTGCGGCCAGTGGCGAGATGACTGTGGAGCGGGGCGGAAAGCGGGCGGATGGCCAAGGTTTGAACGCCGTACGAGTTCTCATCGTAGACGACGATCAGGATACCCTGGACCTGGTCACGATCGTGCTCACAGCCGCTGGCGCCGCAGTGCGCGCGGCGCGCCGAGGCACTGAAGCATTACGGCTGGTCGCCGAATGGAAGCCCGACGTGCTTCTGTCCGATATCACCATGCCGGACGAAGACGGCTACACGGTAATCGGACGCTTGCGAGCTCTGCCGGCGGAGCTGGGGGGCGCCACGCCTGCCGCAGCCTTGACCGCGATGGCTGGCGATGAAGATCGCGCTCGCGCCCTGGCGGCGGGCTTTCAGCTGCACATCCCAAAACCGCTCGAACCGGGAGCGCTGCTGCTCGCTGTGACCGACCTGACGCGACGGCGACCCGACCAGCAACCCGCTGCAGGGTGCACTCGGTGATGCCCGCCGCGCATGCACCCGCCTAAAGATTCCCCCGCGGCCGTTGACTTCCGACCTGCCCGATTGCGTCACCGATATCATTCGACGGCATCTGCACTCCGTGCTCGATATCGAGATGCTGCTTCTCCTGCGCAGCCAGCCTGACGTGCTGTGGAGTGCCCGCGATCTGTGCGCCGCGCTATACATTACAGAGGAAGCAGCTCGGGAGCGCCTGGCGAAGCTGCACGGGAGCGGCCTGCTCGGCATTGCGGATGGTGGCGCGGAGACGGCACGGTACCGCTATGAGCCTCGGGACGAAGGAATCGTGGTGGCCGTCGATCAACTCGCTGTCGCTTATGTGCATCGGCGGGTGCGCGTGATCGAGTATCTCTATTCCCGTCCGCTGCACAGCGTGCGCAGCTTCGCCAACGCGTTCCAACTCAAGCGCGGGCGCAAGAAATGATCGGTCTCGCCGAAACAGCCTATCTGCTGTGCGCGGCCACCGCCCTGTTCTGCGTATGGCTGCTGCTGCGCGCATTCGTGCGCACCGGCGTGCGTCTGTTGCTCTGGAGCGGTATTTGTTTCGCTGCGCTCGCCCTGGAGAATGCAATTTTGTTCTTCGACATGGTGGTTGTTCCCGACGTGGATTTGCAGGTCTGGCGCAATGTCGTAGCGCTGATCGGCTTGCTGTGCCTGCTGTTCGGGTTGGTCTGGGACGATCGGACGAGACGATGAGCTTCCTTCAAGGCGCGATCGCGATGTGCTTTTCCCTCGCCGGTCTGTTTTTCTTCCGTTTCTGGCGCGATACGCTCGATCGCTTGTTTCTGCTCTTCGCTCTGTCCTTCTGGCTCCAGGCTATGGTCCGGGTGGCACTGTCCCTGATCGGACAGGCGGACGAGCGCACCTATTGGTATTTGGTTCGCTTGATCGCTTTCGTCCTGATCGCCGTGGCCATCGCGATGAAGAACGTCGGCAACGATGCCGACCGGGATGCCGCAGACTGAGGCAGCCGTCCTGCTGCGCTGGCCTTAGTGGAGGGCCCTCAGCGCCTGACCGGCACACTGCGCCGAGGAGGCCAGGCGATCCGGTTGAGTCCCGATCGAATGGCGGATACGATGGTCGGCGAGTCCCGGCTGGCGCCCGTATGAGAATGCGTGATTCCGCCGTCTCGTCCCCTGCTATCCCCGACAGCGTGATGCAAGACGCGAGATCTCACTCCGACCATGCCGCTGAACCGATGCATGGTTACGCTCAATCAAGGAGTTGCTGCGCGGGTGCGCCACCGGAGAGCTCGGAGGCGCGCCGCGAGGCCACTGTCGCATCAGCCTGCCAACCCTGAAGCAGCGTCGCGCCCGAGCGGCATGGCGCAGGCATCCCAACGGAGATTCGCATGAGCCAAATGGACTGGGTGCGCCGCATAAGCAGCCGGTATGGGCTCGGGGCAGCGCTCGCGCTCCTCGGCATCGCCGTTCTCGCAGTCGCATGGCAGCCGCTGCTCGCCACCGATGGGTTCCTGCCCCATGGAGTGTGTTACACGTGGCGGCCGGGCCTCGTCCGCCTGCACGTGATCTCGGACGTGCTGATCGGGCTGGCGTACTTCTCTATTCCGGTGGCCTTGGTGTATTTCAAGCGCAAGCGCCGGGATCTGCCGTTCGGCTGGATGCTTCTGTTGTTCGGGTTGTTCATCGTGGCGTGCGGCGCCACGCACTGGATGGAAGTCTGGACCTTGTGGCGCCCCCAATACTGGCTGTCTGGAGCTGTAAAGGCGGTGACCGCCGCAGCGTCGGTGCCGACCGCGATTGCGCTGTCGTTCCTGATCCCGCGCGCACTGGCCATTCCGAGCCTGCGGCAATTGCGCGAGGCGAAGGATGCGCTCGAAAGCGAGGTGGTGGGGCGGCGTCGAGCCGAGATGGCGGTGCGCGAAGCGCAGGCTACCCTGGAGCAGCGGGTGGAGGAGCGGACCGCCGCACTGGCCCAGGCGCGCGAACAGGCCGAAGCGGCCAACCGTCTCAAGGACGAGTTATTGGCGAGCGTTTCGCACGAGCTTCGTTCTCCGCTCAACTCCATCATGGGCTGGTTGCACGTTCTCGAGAATGGGCGGCCGGGCGCTGCCGACGCCCGCCAGGCAATCGACAGGATTCGCCGCAATGTCGATACGCAGGCGCGCCTGATCAGCGACCTGCTGGACCTGTCGCGCATCATCACCGGCAAATTGCGGCTAGAGGTGCGTCGCGTGGATCCGGTGGCGTTGCTTGAGGATGCGGTCGGGTCAGTGCGCGCGGCGGCAGCGGCCAAGCGCATCGACCTGACGTTGAGAGCGGAGCCGACCGGCGTCATGGTTGCGGCCGACCCCGACCGTCTCGGGCAGGTTGTGTGGAATCTGCTGTCCAACGCGCTCAAGTTCACGCCCGAGGGCGGTCGCATCGAGGTGGTGATGAAGCAGGCCGGCACCCAGCTGCTCATCGTCGTGACCGACAACGGAGAGGGCATCGATCCCGCCCTCCTGCCGCATGTGTTCGAACGGTTTCGCCAAGGGAACGTCTCCAGCGGGCGCGCCCAGGGACTGGGCGTAGGCCTGGTGGTCGTCCGGTACATCGTGGAAATGCACGGGGGTAGCGTGCACGCCGAGAGTCCCGGCACGGGACAGGGCGCCACCTTTACGATCAGTCTTCCCATCCCGGCAACTTGACCATTCCGGCCTGCAGCAGTGAACTGCGGTGCCGCGCGCACGCCTGCACCGAGGCCCGGCGTGCTCGACAGGCGGTGGGCTTCGGACCGGTGCCTCGCCTTTCGGAGTGGGAGGAGGGGACCGGCGGCGCAGGCAACCGGTCCGAGGTACCCACGAGCGGAGCAGCAACCCCCGTTCCTGCGTTGGCCCTCAGTTGGGTTTGATAGTCAACTGCCCGATCGCACTTCTTACACGCGCGGGTACGTGGGCGAGTAAATTGTGCACCGTATCGACAGCTTCGCGGTCTGTCCCCGTGACCTGCGTGCGCTGTGCGCTTGGCGAATCGCCAATTCCCACCGCCAAGTCTCGCGTTGCGCCCCTCCGGCGCAGGCATGCAATCTGCAGCGCCTATCCAAACGTGGCGGGCTGGAGGTGCGCCGAGATGCCGATTGTGCCGAGGCGTCAAGCGCAGCCGGCGTTCGGTTCGTGCCCTCCCCGCGCCCTCGTGAACTGTCCTGCTATGGAGTCTCAGAGCACCCTCGTGCGCAACTCGATAAGGTACGAGGGAGAAGTGGGCGGCATCCTCGCCGCACGCGATTGGTCGACCCACGCGCTCGGCTCCCCGGACGGGTGGCCGGCCAGTCTCGGTGTCGCGCTGCAGATCGGGTTGGCCTCCCCGCAACCGATGATCGTCTGGTGGGGCGAGGGCTTGCACCAGTTCCACAACGATGCTTGCCTGCCGATCCTGGGGGACCGGCATCCAGCCTGCCTGGCGGTCGGCGCGCCAGAGGCTTGGCCGGATCTCTGGGCAACGCTCGGCCCGTCCGTGCGCGCAGCCTTGGACGGAAAGCGGACCACCGCGATCGCCTGCCCGCGACCGGATCGGCCCATTCGCTTCTCCTGCAGTCCGCTGCCGGGCGAGGCTGGGCGCGTCGACGGAGTGCTGTGTATCTGCCGCGAAGAAGACACCGCCCTTGGCGCCGAAGGTCTGGCGTCGCACACCGTCCATAGGGAAGCAGTCTCTGAGCTTACCGCCGAGAAGCAGTCGCAAGCCGACCTGCTGGAGAGCGAGGAGCGCTATGCGCTTGCAGCCCGTGCCACCCGAGAGGCAATCTGGGATTGCGATCTGGTCACGGCGCGAGTGCGCTGGAACCGCGCCATCGCCGATCTGCTCGGCTGGGACGAGGCAGTGCGCGGCAGCACGGCGCAGTGGTGGCGGGCGCGGGTGCATCCAGACGATCGCCCGCGCGTGATCGAGTCGATTGAGGTCGCGACAGCCAGCGCGCAGCGCAGCCGATGGCATGCGGAATACCGATTCCTGCGTGCGGACGGGCACTACGCGGAGATTGTCGATCGCGGTTTCATCATGCGCGATGCTAACGGTGCTGCGCTGCGCATGGTCGGTGCCATGCTCGATGTCACCCGTACCAAGCGTGCCGAGATGGCGCTGCGCAACAGCGAGGCACGCTATCGCACGCTCATCGACCTTTCACCACAACTGCTGTGGATCGCACGACCCGACGGCGGTTTCACGTTCTGCAATCAGCACTGGGTCGAGTACACCGGCTTGAGCACGGCGCAGTCGTCCGAGCGCGGCTGGATCGTCGCCGTAGATCCGGCGCACCGCAGCCGCGTGCTGCCGGCGTGGTTGCAGGCCATCGGGGCGGGCGCCGCCCTGGAGATGGAGATCCCGTTCCGACGGGCGGCCGACGGCGAGTACCGGTGGCATCTCGCGCGCGCCCAGCCGGTGCGCGACGGCAAGGGGAGCATCCTGCATTGGATGGGGATTGCGCTCGATATTCACGATCGGCGCCAGGCCGCAGCGGCACTCGAGGACGCCGATCGGCGCAAGGACGAGTTTCTCGCCACGCTCGCCCACGAGCTGCGCAATCCCCTGGCCCCGCTGCGTAACGCCCTGTATCTGCTGCAGCTGCAGGAACACGGCGTGGATGCGCACGTGGATGCGCAACCGATCCACGACATCATGGACCGGCAAGTGCGGCAGATGGTGCGCCTCGTGGACGATCTGCTCGACGTCTCGCGCGTCACGCGCGGGAAGATCGGCCTGCAGCGCCGCATCGTCGAGCTCCCGAGCGTGGTATATGCAGCCGTGGAGGCGAGCCGACCCTTGCTGGACGCGGCTCGGCATACCTTCACGGTGACACTGCCAGACGAACCCATTCATGTAGACGCGGATCCGACGCGGCTCGCTCAAGTGTTCACCAATCTGCTCAACAATGCCGCCAAGTTCACCGACGCCGGCGGGCGCGTATGGCTCGCGGCCGAGCGCAGGCGCGATGAGGTCCGGGTCACAGTTGGCGATACCGGGATCGGCATCCCAGCCGATCTGCGGAGCGAGGTGTTCGAGATGTTCCGCCAGCTCGAGCATCCGCTGCATGCACGCGGTGGGCTGGGTATCGGGCTCACCCTGGCGAAACGGCTCGTGCAGATGCACGGCGGCAGCGTCGAGGCGCACAGCGAAGGTATCGGGCTGGGCAGCCGCTTCGTGGTCAGGCTGCCGATCGCCATGCCACCCGGCACGGGCGGCATGGCTCCGGGTCCGCGGACGCGTTCGGGCGGAAGCCCTGCCGGACCGGTGCGACACATACTGGTGGTGGACGACAACGTCGATTCGGCCCACAGCCTGGCCTTGCTGCTGCGCCGGCTGGGGCACGATGTACGAGTCGCGCATGATGGGGAGAGCGGACTGTCGGCAGCCCTCGGGTCTCAGCCCGACCTCGTCTTCCTCGATATCGGCCTGCCGAGGCTCAGCGGCCACGAGGTCGCGCAGCGCCTGCGGGCGCGGTTCGAGCCGCGGCAGATGCGATTGGTCGCAATGACCGGCTATGGGCAGGCGAACGATCGCCTGCGCTCGTCTGCCGCCGGTTTCGACGAGCATCTGGTCAAGCCCGTGGAGTGGTCGGTCATCGAGGCGACGCTGGCGAAGCTGGGGGCGTAGCTCGGTTGCCTCGGCCTGTGTGCCTGGCGGTATGCCGCTTGCTGCGCAGCCACTGACGCAATCGACGGAGAGCCTCCATGAAACTCGGACAGGTCTTTCTTACCGCGCTGATCCCGCTGGTGGTCGGGGCCTGCGCTTCGACACCAGTCACCGGTCGCAAGCAGCTCATGCTGGTTTCGGAGGACTCGGCGATTGCGGCATCCAAGCAGGCGTATCAGGAAATGCTCGCGCCGTACGCCCAGAAGGGGCGCTTGAACAACGATCCCGCGCTCGAGGCGCGCGTCGAGCGCATCACGGCGCGCTTGATTCCGCCGGCCGTCGACTACCGCCCGGAGACGGCCCAGTGGGACTGGCAGATCAATGTCATCGATGATCCCGAAACCTTGAACGCTTGGGCGATGGCCGGCGGAAAGATGGCAATCTATACCGGGATCGTCCGCAAGCGGACGCAGCGGTGACTCTGTGGCAAAAGATGATACAGACCACCGGTAACGCAGGACGCTTCGATTTTCTCAGTACCCATCCGGCCAGTCAGAAGCGGGTGGAAGCCCTGCAGGAGCTGGCCGTAGCGATGGCGCCTGTCTACCGGAAGGCGTCGCCGACGCGAGTCTATAGCTTCAGCCGCAAGGCGATATCGGGTTGAGGCCGTCTGGCCGAGCCTGTTGCGCCGGCGCCACGCATCTAGCTCAGGGCCTGGCGCCGGACTTCCACTGACGGGAGCTGCAATTGCCTGCGGTATTTGGTGACTGTGCGACGCGCCACCTGGACGCCCTGTTCTCCGAGGAGCTGCGCCAGTTGGGCATCCGATAGCGGCAGTCCCTGCTCTTCAGAGCCTATCATCTCCTTGATCAGCGCACGGATCGCCGTGGCCGAGCAGGTCCCGCCCGTGTCGGTCTTGAGCTCGCGCGAGAAGAATCGGCGGAACTCGACCAGTCCGCGGGGCGTGGCCATGTACTTGTTGCTGGTCACCCTCGACACCGTCGATTCGTGCAACCCGAGCTCCTCGGCAATATGTCTCAGCCCGAGCGGCTTCATGGCAAGCTCGCCGTATTCCAGATAGGCACGCTGTATTGCGACAATCGACTCGGCGACCCGCAGGATGGTGGCGAATCGCTGCTCACTGCTGCGAATCAACCAGCGCGCTTCCTGCAACTGGGTGGCGAGCTGGGCATGCGCTGCGGTTCGATTGCTCTGAAAGAGCTCGGCGTACATCTGGTTGATGCCCACGCGCGGCAGCACCGCGGGATTGATGTGGGTGAGCCATTTCCCCTTGACTTTGCGCACAATGACATCCGGTACGATATAGCGCGTGTCCGGCTGGCCAAAACGCCAGCCGGGGTGAGGATCAAGGCGGCGGATGAGCTGGAATACGGCTCGGATTTGCTCGGCGCTGGCTTCCAACCAGCGCTCGAGCCCGACGAGATCTCGTCGCGCGAGCGCCTGCAAATGATCGGCAATCGCGCGCCGTGCGAGGGATTGCTCCGGCGTGCAATCGGCGGGTGCGGGCAGCTGAGCCAACAAGCATTCGCGCAGGTCGCGCGCTCCGATTCCGGCAGGCTCCAGGGATTGCACGAGCTTCAACGCCGCGCTCCACTCCACATCCTCGACAGGGGGCTCGGCGTGCACCAGCGGCGCAAGCTCATCGAAACTCTGGCGCAAGTACCCGTCGTCGTCCAGCGCTTCGATCAGCAGCTGACACAAGCCGCGGTCGCGCGACGAGAGACTGCACAGCTGGAGCTGGCCCTGCAGATGGTCGCGCAGCGACGGAGTCGCCTCGGTCCATTCCGTCCAGTCCGCCTCGCCGTCCTCGCGCGTTCTTGCGGCTGTCGCCTCGGGGTGGTTGTCGCCGTATGTGTCGGAAGACGGCGCGATAGAATCATCGACTGGCTCCTCCCGCGGGAAGCTCTCCTCGCTCGCGGGGACGGCGATGTCGGGTCCTGCCGGGTGAAGGCCATCGCTTTCGTTCTCCTGTTCGTCCTCGATCTCCTCGAGGAACGGATTGCTCGCCAGCGCTTGCTGCAGCTCTTGGGCGAACTCGAGCGATGAGAGCTGCAGCAGCCGCACGGATTGCTGCAGACGAGGCGTCAGCGTCATTTGGCCACGCTGCCGCATCTCCATGAAGATCGTACCCATTGCATTGCCTCTTCTGTTCTGACACTCCCGAGTCGGTGTAAATCCGACATGCGAGTGCGCAAGTTCCACTAAGGACAGCTTAGCTGCCAAGCAAGCATCTCAACAGGGCACCATGTACGAGCATGCCGAGCATGCGCCCCGGGTCGCCACGTCGAGTGCTGAGGGCAATTGGGCAATGGCAATGTGCATGCCCGCGATGCGCGATGCCGCGGCTAGTCCCCACGGTGGTAGGCAGAGCCTTGCTCGGCAACGGTTTCGAAAGCCGATGCGGGACGATGAGTACGCACGCTGTTGCAGTACGCGCGCCGTAAACGCTACACACGCGGTCAGAATTACCGGCGGTGGCCCGGCTCGGCTGAGTGAGAAAAAAGGCCCCGCGGGAGGGGGCGGGGCCAGGAACCTACGCCGGGGAGGGAGAGGCGTAGGGGGAAGCCGAACATGCCCGCGCTGACGACAGGGTGGCGCGCTGCACAAGCCTATGCGCTGCAAACGCGATGCCTGCTGAGCCGCAATCATCCTTCCGCAGTGGGGGCCGTTCCAGCCGCAAACTCGCCAGAGGCGCGCGCTGTCAGAGCAAAAACGCGCATCTGCATAGCGCCGCCCCTACTGCGTAGCACTGCTTCACGTGCCCGGCTCGCAGGTAAGACAAGCCGCGCCACCGCTCGCCAGCGTGCCCGCTGCGGTGTGCCGCGCAGACTGGGTGCCGGCTTCCATGCGCGGGATCCATGAGCACGGCACCGGGATTGCGCGGAGGGCTGACAGGATGAGCGGCCGTACAGCCCTATGCTGGCCTTCTGGTTTCTGATCATCGGAGCGATTCTGGTGCTGATGGCGTTCGCTGGCCCGCTGGTTCAACGCCTTCCCGTCAGTGCAGCAATCATCTATCTGGCGGTAGGTTGGGCGATCGGGCCTGCGGGCGTTGGCCTGCTCGCGATCGATCCGGCGCAGCATGGGGCTGTGGTCGAGGTACTCGCCGAAATCGCGGTGCTGGTGTCGCTGTTTGCGGTGGGGCTGAAGCTGCGAGTGCCCCTGACGCATCGCACCTGGCGCGTGCCCCTGCGACTGGCATCGTCGGGGATGCTGGCGAGCATTGTCATAACCGCCTGCATCGCATGGCTGTTGCTCGGTCTGCCCTGGCCCGTTGCGCTCCTGCTTGGGGCTGTGTTGGCGCCCACCGACCCGGTGCTCGCGTCGGACGTTCAGATTCGCGCGCCGGATGACCGGGACGCCGTGCGCTTCTCGCTGACGGCCGAGGGCGCGATCAACGATGGCATGGCGTTTCCCATGGTGATGCTTGCCTTGGGGCTGCTGAGCGTCCACCCGCTCGGTGCACTCGGCACGCGCTGGTTGCTGGGCGATCTTCTCTGGGCCGTGGCGGGCGGTGTCGGCGTTGGATTCGCGTGCGGCCGCCTGGTGAACGCCATTGTGCTGTGGTTGCGCCGCTCGAGCCGCTCGCTTGAGTTCGAGGAGTTTCTCGTGCTCGGTGTCATCGGATTGGTCTACGGCGTCGCGCTCCTGTCACACACGTATGGTTTCCTTGCGGTGTTCGCCGCCGCTTTGGCACTCAACCGTGCCGACCAGGGATCGAACGCAGAAGAGCGGCTCATCTCGAAGCTGTCGACGTTCACCGGCCAAGCCGAGCGCTTATGCGAAGTTGCCGTGGTTTTGCTGACGGGAGCGCTGATGGCCTACGTCGAGTGGTCGATACGACTGCTTGCCTTCGTCGCCGCAATGCTCCTGGTGGTTCGGCCGGTTGCCGTATTCGCAGCTTTACAGGGGCATTATCTTCCCGCTGTGCAGCGCCGGCTTGTTGCCTGGTTTGGAATCCGCGGGGTGGGGTCCGTCTACTATATCGCCTACGCGTGCATGCACGGCGTCGACCCCACCCTAGGAAGGAATCTGGTCGGGATCACAGTCGCCACTATTGCTGCATCCATCGTTGCACATGGCATCTCGGCGACTCCGCTGATGCGGTTGCATGAGCGCCGGCGCGACCGCGGGCGCACCGCGCAACGGTGCGACAAGTGACGGCACGGCGCATGCAAGGCAACGAGATGCAAACGAACGGGGGTTCAGATGAAAAGCCGGCTCATACATGAGGTGCAGGGACAACGAACCTACGTTGTGGTGCTCGATGCTGGTGACGAGGCGATGGCTTGTCTGCAGTCGCTCGCCGAGGCCGAGCGTCTCGCTGCGGCGCAGGTCACCGCGATAGGGGCCTTCGCGACCGCAGTCGTCGGGTTCTGGAACTGGCAGGTCAAGGACTACGAGCGACATCAGGTTAACGAACAGACGGAGGTGCTGTCTCTGCTCGGGGACATCTCCGTAGACCGCGCCGGAAAGCCGAAGCTGCACCTGCATGCCGTCCTGGCGCAGCGCAACGCCGCCACGCTGGGCGGTCATCTACTCGAAGGTCGCGTACGGCCCACCCTGGAAGCGATCATCACGGAATCCCCGGCGCACCTGCGGCGGTTGCACGACCCCGAAGTCGGACTGGCTGTGATCAAGCTCTGACCCGCCGGCACGACGGGATGCAACGAACAGAAGAATCTACCCGCACGGGTAGCCTTTGCCAGCCGGCGCAGCTCTCAGTTCTTACCAGACCCGGGGGGCGCCGGCTGCCCTGAAGACCGCGCTGCGGGGACTTCTTTTCTGGCCTGCTCGATGAGGGCGCCGCAGCTGGCGCCCTTCGCATCGCCAGGATCGATCAGTGGAAGAAGTGAAGCGATCGGCGTTGCCACCACCCCCAGCGCGATCGCCGCGCCCACACGAGCCACCACCGGGCCTATCTCGGGCCGGACTTCCGGATGTTTGAAGGTGCCGCCCACGCGGATCGGGCCGCGCAGCGCCAATAGGCTTGCGCGCTTGGAATCCGCAACCAACCGCAGGTCGTACCGCTCATTCTCGAAGTCGATTGTCCCGTCACCGGTGATCGTCTCTTCCGAGGAATCGACGACGAAGGTATCGGGAGCGGCTCGACCGTCATGCACTCGGGCGGTGAGGACCCCGCAGTGCACAGGCGCGTTGGGGTCCCCATAGAGCAGGTATTTCGCCGCGTTGGCCAGGTCGAGATTGACCAGGACAAGCGAAAGGGTGCTGGCCCTCCCTTGCGACATGATCAGCGCGACCTCGCCGTTTGCCGAGCCTGCCATCTCTGCGATCGAGTTGCCGGTGGCAGTCAACGCAGCGCGGCCGCCGACTTTGCCCGCGCTGCCGGGACTGCGCTTCAGGGCCGGCAACAAAGCTTTCGCTTCCAGGTTGTTGGCGGTGGCCCGTGCTGTGGTTTCAATCTTGTCCCTGCGAGCATCGAGCGTGACCTCAGCGGTCATATGGCCCCCTGCCACGCCAAAATTCAGAGGTGCGAGGATGAGCGTTCCATCCTTCAACTTAAGATGGACCACCATGCTGTCCAAGGGCAGGTCGCGTGAAATGACGCTCTTGGCTTTGAGCTGCACGTCCGCATCGAAGGCTCGCAAGCGCGACAGATTGTACCGCTTGGTTGGCAGTACTAGGCCGGTGGCTTGCCGAACCTCGGCTGCGCGCTGCTGATCTGGCGGTCTCCGGTGGCCTTTTGCGGGTGGTGGCGCGCCGAGGAATCCTGCCAGATCCTTGTAGTCGAGGCGCGTTGAAGTCACATCGGCGATCAAGAAGGGCCGGTTCCGGGCAAGATCGAGCGACACGCTTCCCCGCACGTCGCTACCGCCCACCCGGCCGGTGAGCTCGCGCAAGGAGTACTTCCGCCCGTCGCGCAAAAAATGGCCCGAGACCCGGTAAGTAGATGTCCATGGAAGCGCTACTGGCACGATGGGATAGAGCTTGGATAGATCTGTTCCGCTCAGGGTCAGACGGCCATCGATGGTCTCGAGCTTCAGCGGGACCACGGTACCGTCGAATGCCGCCTTGGTGTCGCCGGCGCGCGCCTTGATATCCAATCGATATGGCTTTCCGTCCTGGTTCAGTTCCAGCAGAGACCCGGCCCGGCCCTCGAGTTCGAACTCGCGATTGTGCAGGCGCCCGCGCCCGACAAATCCGATCGTAGAGGCGCCTGAGGCCGCCGGATTCGAATCGACCTGCAGGACCACGTCCGATTGGGTGAGCGGGTCGCGAAACCGCAGCGTTCCGCGAGTGATCGAAAGAGAGTGTATCTCAGGCGCAGGCCGGTCCGCACTCGACTCTGGCGACGGCTGCCTGCCGAAGCGCCAGTTCGGCGCGCCGTCGACGTTCCTTTCCAGCAGAAGCTTCGGCTTGGTCAGCTCCACTTCAGGCAACACGATCCGTCCTCCGAGCAGCCGCAGCAGGTGAATCCGGATCACGGCGCGCTCGACTTGCAGCATTGCGGGGCGAGTTCCCCATTGCGCGTTGCCTAGAACAACATCGTTGATCTCCAAGCGCGGAGCTTTGAAGATTTTGACTCGAAGGTCTCCGTTGATGGCAACCGTGCGATCCAGTCTGACGCTGACGTAACGGGCTATGGGCGAGCGCAAGATGTTTGCGTCAATCAGGAGGACCACGATCGGCGTTGCCAGAGCGGCGGCGACGGCTAGCAGCACGAGCACGGCCACCCGATTCCATCGTCGAAGGCTGCCGGCCGTTGGAGCAGCTTGCCTTGATCGGCTGCTTTGACGGGGGCCGAAGTGTGTCACGGGTGATAGCGCCGACCTGCTGCTCGCCGCGTCGATGCGTACTCAAACGTGCAACTCGTGGCATTGGCGTGCGATGCGGCGCAGCCAGATTGCGATGGTCTGAGGTGTTGTGAGCTCCTCTGCCCGCGGCCAAGCAGCGCCATCCCCCAGCTCGCTTGCCCATTGTTGGACTTGATCGTCGGTGACCTTCCAGTGATAGGCGTCTGCGATCCAGCGGTCGGTCAGATCGACGATCCACTCCGGTGTGCCTTCCTCGAACTGCGCCACGACTTTATCTTCCGAGGCGCCAAGTTCCCAGCGCGCCCAAGCGATTATGCGACCGGTGTCTTGCACAAGCTGGTAGCACGCGGCCGTGTCGAATGCCTGCGGCACGCCATCGTCACTTGCTTCCGGCGCAGCGCGCGCCATGGGTATCGAGGCAGCGGGCGACATCAGCGCAAGCACGCCGGCAAGGCCTGCGATCGCACGCAGATGAAGCGGCCTGGCGGCTGGCGTCGGCCGCCACTCGGACTCCTCGACGACTGCGGCCGGGATGGGCTCGCGAGCGCCGTGCGTGCTGGTGCAAAGCGGGGCTTTCATCATGACTCCATAGCGGCAGATAGAGGCAAAGGATGTTCTGCAAAGAGCTGCCGCAAGCAGCGTGCCGTAGAGCCTGAAGTCTCACTGCGCACAAATGGGGCACCATGCGTTTCCGTTGGAGCAAGGGCACAACGCAGATCCCCGGTGCAGGCAGGGAGTACGGTGTAGCGGGTAATTCCGGTTCCGGCGGCGCAGCACGCAGCGGCGCAGCGCTGAGCTCTATCGGGCCCGCTGGAGCGAGCGAGCGCTAGCGGCTTGGTCGCCGCCACAGCGCCCGGGAAGGCGCGGCTTGACCTTTTCTTCGGTGCGCTCCGGCGCGCGTCACGGCCGCTGTCCGCCCGGTCGCGCACGTTGGTGGCGTGCGATGGCTCGGAAGAGCGACTCGACGTCCACCGGTTTGACGAAATGCTCGCTGAAGCCGGCCGCCTTCGAGCGCTGCCGGTCCTCTTCCTGGCCATGGCCGGTCAGTGCAATGAGAAGACTGTCGGAGGTCTGAGGCAGCTCACGCAGCTTGGAGGCGACCTGGTAACCGTCCATCCCGGGGAGACCTATGTCGAGCAGCACCGCGTCCGGCGAATGCTCGGCCGCCAGCGACACCGCGCTGTGGCCGTCGAACGCGAGCCAGGTCTGGTGCCCGGAGAGTCGAAGCAGCAGCGCCATGCTCTCGGCCGAGTCCCGATTGTCGTCGACTACCAGGATGCGAGGCAGGCCGGAGGCACTCGGCACTCCAGTCGCAACCACCGTGTGGTCAGGCAAGGCCGGCGCGGGAATGCTCGAGCGCAAGCACGGGAGCCGAACCGTGAACTCGGCTCCCCGCCCGGGCCCCTCGCTCGAGGCAGCGACGCTGCCCCCATGCAGCTCGACCAGCTGGCGCACCAGGGTGAGGCCGATGCCCAAGCCGCCGTCGGAGCAGTCGACCGGCCGTTCCGCCTGCATGAAGAGGTCGAACACCTTCGACAGCAGGTGGGTCGCGATGCCGACACCGTTGTCCCGCACTCGGATGACCGCAGTATCGCTCTCCCTGCGCAGCGTGAGGACGATCCTCCCGCCGGGCGGCGTGTACTTGGCAGAGTTGTGCAGGAGGTTTTGCACGATCTGCGCAAGCCGGGTGAGATCGCCGTGGACCGCAATCGGCTCCTTTGGAACATCGATCTCGAGCATCTGCTGGCGTGCGTCGATGAACGGCCGCACGCATTCGGCGGCACGGGACACGGCTGAGGCCACATCGATCGGCCGCTTCTGCAGCGCGACCTTCCCGCTCGTGATCCGGCTGACATCGAACAGGTCATCGACCAGCCGCGAGAGGTGCTCGACCTGCCGCTCGATGATGTCCCTGCAGGCACGCAGCTGCTCGTCACCGGGCTCGCGAATTCGCATCACGCTGACCGCATTGCGTATCGGCGCCAACGGATTGCGCAGCTCATGGGCGAGCATGGCGAGGAACTGACGGGTCTGGCGTCCGGCTTCCTCCAGCGCTTCCAGCCGTTTGCGATCGGACATGTCGCGCGTCACTTTGGCAAATCCGCGCAGGCGGCCGTTCTCGTCATGCAAGGCGGTTATGACCGTATTCGCCCAGAACCGCGAACCGTCCTTACGTATGCGCCAACCCTCGCCCTCGAACTGTCCTTGCCGTGTTGCCGCGGTGAGCTCGCGAGCCGGCTTGTTATCCGCCAGGTCCTCGGGAGGGAAGAAGCGCGAGTAGTGCACGCCGATGATCTCGTCGGCGCGATATCCCTTGATGCGCTCTGCACCCGTATTCCACGTGGAGACGCAACCGTCCGGATCGAGCATGAAGATCGCATACTCCTTGACCCCTTGTACCAGGACACGGAAGCGCTGCTCGGACTGGCGCAGCAGCGACTGGGAGCGGTTGCGAACGATGTATTCGCCCAGGTGGTTGCCCACGCTCGTGAGCATGTGCACGAGCTCTGTGTCCGGCCTTTGCGCCGCCTTGTTGAAGCACTCCATCACACCGAGGACTTGATTGCCCGCGATCAACGGAAAGGCGAATGCGCCGTGCAAACCCTCCCGGCGCGCGCTATGCACCCGCAGGAAGGTCGGATCCGCAGCCACATCCTCGATCCAGACGACGGTCTCCCGCTGCCAGCAGCGGCCCGGGAGACCCTCGCCCCGCTTCAAGCTCAGGGGTCTGCTCTCCGCCACGAACGTCGCGGCGCTCGAGTCCGGGGGCCAGGAGAACGCCGGCCGCATGCTCTCGGCACCCGGATCGACCTGCCAGGTCTGGGCAACCACCCAACCTAGGCCCTCGCATATGCTGCGCATCGCGCTCACGATCGCTTCCTCCGACGACGATGCGTCCAGCAACGCCGTCGTGACCCGGATCTGGACCGCTTGGACCTGCTCTACCCGGGTGGCCCGCGTCACGTCCAGGCACGCGCCGTACATGCTCGCGATATTCCCTTGCGCGTCAGTCAGGACTTTCCCGAGCGTCTTCAATACGCGAACCGTTCCATCCGGCCGCAGGATCCTTTCGGTCAGTTCCCATGGTTCGCGTTCCTTCAGCGCATGCTCCACTGCCTGGCTGACACGCTCCCGGTCGTCGGGGTGTACCCGTGACAGGTAGTCGGCAACGGTTCCGCCAAATTCCTCGGGCGAGATTCCGTAGATCCGGAACAATTCGGCCGACCAAGTCACGCGATCAGCCTGCACGTCCCAATCCCAAGAGCCGACATGGGTGATGGCCTGCGCTTCGGCCAACTGCGCTTCCCGTGCCTGGAGAGCCAAGGCGAGCCGCTCCTTCTCGGCGATATCCCGCGCCAGATCCTCGTTCTTGTCCGCCAGATCCCTGGTGCGGTCCGCCACCATCGCCTCGAGCTGGTTGCTGCCGTGCTGAAGGGTGGCAATGGCATCCCTGCGCTGCCGCGTCAACGCACAAAGGACCAGGCCCATCAACGCGACCGTGGTGATGAATGCCTGCAAAGTGAGCAGAGCTTCGTTCCGAGTGAAGAACTGGAAGGGGCTGCGGTTGTTGATGGTGGCCAATACGGCCACTCCCGTAACCGCCACGATGGTGGCAGTGACCGTCCGTTGATCGAACCGTAAGCCTGCCCAGGCCATGAAAGGGATCAGCAGGAAGATGAGGGAGCGGGCGATATCCGTGCCGACCCACCAGCCGAGCGCGAATACGGCAGTGAAGGCGAGGCTGAACAAAACCCCGAAGGCGACAACCTCGCTCGGGCGGCTGTGCATCCCGCGCCGCTCCTCGCCACTCAGCCAAGCCAGCAAAAAGGGTGCGACCACGATAATGCCGCTCAGGTCACCCTGCCACCAGGTGTACCAGTTCCCATGCAGCTCGCCGGGCTCGATGCGGCCGGACAGGTAAAGCGCAACAACGCCGACGGTGGCCGCGACGCAGCTGCTGATTGCGGCGATCAGCGCAAAACGAAATACCGATTCGGCCCGCAGGAACTCGCGTGCCGCATCCAGGAAGCGCTGCGCGAGCCAGGCCGCCAACAGCGCCTCCAGCGTATTCCCGCTCGCGATCGCAACGGCCAGGCCCGGGGAGTGGTTGATCGCGAAGTTGGCCAGCAGTGCGCCCAGCCAGACGCCAGGCCAGACTCGGGCTCCAAAGAGCAGCAGGGCTGCCAACGCGATTCCCGATGGAGGCCACACCGCGGTGGCATACCCCGGAGGAATGGCGAGCAACAGGGAAGCCGTTGCGGCCACGAAGTAGCAGACCGCGAGCGCGCCCGTCTTCGCCAGATAGCCGGGTTCCAGGATGCGAGACAGCATTTGCGGCATTCGAACGCGACGACCCTCGCGCGATGGCACCCGATGACAGCCGGATATGAGACCTCTCGCGGATTCGGACCGCGACACAACCATTCTAGACCTCCCAGCGGCTGTTTGGTGAAGCCTCGGCGGCTCACGCGCTTTTCGGGTTGCTGCGATACGCCGCGGAGGGCCACACAAGTCGATTGTTCGAGTGATCCCGCTCGGAGCGGCCTACCCTGACCCCCGATTGCGCGCACGGCCCAATGCCAGTTCCTCGAGCACCTCGCTCACGCGATCGTAGTCCCGCGCCTTGTCGAAGAAGTAGTCCGCGCCAAGCTGCATGCTGCGGTCCCGGTACTCTTTGGAGGCAAAACTCGTCAGCACGATTACCGTGACTCTCGGCCGATCGGACGGCGTTCTCAGGGCGGCGAGGACATTGAATCCATGGCCAGCCTTGAGCTGCAGGTCCAGCACGACGGCGTCGCACGCTACGCGCCGCAAGGCGGACAACGCATCAGCGGCGGTGTCCGCGTGGCCGACGATGTCGACGCTATCGAGGTCGGAAATCGACTCGATCAGACGCTCCCGGATCAACGGCGAGTCCTCAACCAGCAAAACCCGCAGACGATGCTGCGGCCGATGTGGCGTGGGTTCGATCGCGCGCTCGTTCACGATGACCGGCATGGGATCTCCGGATGCACTACTGGCTACAGTTGTACCTATCATGCGCGCTATGCCCTATCCACGCTATAAGCGCAATCCTGATTGTGCTGTCGGGCACAGTCCTACTTCACGGGGGAGCGCTCGAGACTGCCCTCGGCCAGCGTTCGGCATGTAGAACCTCCACACCAATGTGTTCTCTGCTTCACGCCCTGACAACTCATCGGGTTGCCGATGCCGCCCGCATGTCCCTCCAAATCAAGATCTCACCGGTTGCCTCCCCGCCGGCATGCGGGTTGCAGAGTCATAGACAGGCAACGAACGATGGAGACTATATATATGGGCACGCGCTCGTCGGTAGTTCCATGGCGGGTTCTTCTCGGCGTCACCGGCTCATTCGTTGCCGTGACCACAGCGCACAGCGAAGCTTCGCCGGGGTATGGGCTTGCGGCGGCGGCCCAGGAGATCACCCAGCTGTTCTGGCTGGCGGACACGGCCAGCGTATGTGGCTGGGCGAGCGAGGGCGAAGCGGCGAGGTTCAAGCAGTTCTCAGTGCGGTTTCTCAGCGCGCATCTACCGGACAGACAGCGTGTGG
>Ga0209705_10000025_pt1 | contig 68614 bp, 47 predicted proteins | sample PPLLaktember2015_5_FD_187262 | JGI IMG/M metagenome (GOLD analysis project Ga0209705, IMG submission 187262) | Freshwater sediment microbial communities from Prairie Pothole Lake near Jamestown, North Dakota, USA - PPLs Lake P8 Core (1) Depth... | ecosystem: Environmental > Aquatic > Freshwater... | reverse complement strand
ATTGACACCAATGCGATAAATCCAAGGGTTGCTTCCGAATGTCGCGACAAATGACGTATCTCCTTGCAGGTCAATAGGATACAGCAGTTCTTAGCCTCGTGTTCTGTACAGATTCTTATGAGGAACCTATATATATACGGATATAGTCCTAACTTTTGTTTTTTCAGGGAGTTATCATTATATTATCGGACGGTCGCAAGCTGGTTCGGCGAAAATCGCCGTCGCGGGCTGAAAATGGTAAACCCGCCCCATATTTGGGTCGATGAATAATGTAGAGTGATAATGCAATTGGAACAACTGTAATTTTTTTGAAGGAGTTAAGTGATGAGAAAAGGTATGTCATTAGTTGAAGTATTGGTTGTGGTTTTGATCCTGGGCGCACTTGCCGCCATCGCAATTCCAAGAATAGCCACCAGCACCACCACCGCCAATCAAAACGCGTGCGATACCAACATCGCGGTAATCAACTCCGCCATCGAGCAGTACGCGGCCAATAACGGGGGCGTCTATCCAGTCGATCAGGCTGCCTGCGACGCGGATGTGCTTGGGGACACTGATTATTTTCCCGATGGCGCCCCGACCTGCCCGACAACGGGAACTTATACTTATAATGTCGCCACCAAAAGGGTTGGCTGCGACGTTCACTAAGGTGTGATTTCGCTTACACGGCTCTACGTACGTGTGGCACTTTTTCTTGTGGTAAGGAAGTTTTAACATAGGAGCTAAGTGATGAAAAAAGGTATGTCATTAGTTGAAGTGTTGGTTGTAGTCTTGATTCTGGGCGCACTTGCCGCTATCGCAATTCCAAGAATAGCCAGCAGTACTACCACCGCCAATCAAAACGCCTGCGATACCAACATCGCGGTAATTAATTCCGCCATCGAGCAGTACGCGGCCAATAATGACGGCGTTTATCCGGTTGACCAGGCTGCCTGTGACGCGGATGTGCTTGGCGACACCGATTATTTTCCCGATGGCGCCCCGACCTGCCCGACAACGGGAACCTATACATATAATGCCGCCACCAAAAGGGTTGGCTGCGACGTTCACTAAGCAAACCAAAACTACCTGAATATCCTGTTTTGGTCTCTTTAAATGAGGCGTGTGGTAATAAAGGATGGTTGCGGTATCGGACTGTAACCATCCTTTTGTCTGCCGATTCTGTGGATGATATGGTATGCCAAAGCTCAAACAAGCCTACACTCTTGCTGAACTGATCATCGCTGTATTACTCCTGGGGATACTCACCGCTATTGCCGTGCCACGCATGAACTTCGCCGTCCTTTCAAAGCAGAAAGCCGATACCGTTGCCCGGCGAATTGTTACTGATCTGCGTCGGACCCGTTCCCTTGCGATCTCAGACGCGGCCACCAACACTGAAGGTTATAAACTCCAACTGCTCGGCGTGGCCCTGTACGACAGGTACGAAATAGTAAACCTCGATACGGAAGTAGTGATAGACTCCTATTCCATTGATCCCAGGGCCGCTTGTGCCGGCGGCAAATCGTTTAAGTTCGGCCCCCTTGGAAACCTCTTGGCCGGAAGTGACAATCAGCTTACCGTCTCGGCCGAGGGAAAAATTTTTACCATTGACATTATCGCCGCCACCGGTACAATAAAATGCACTCAAAATTAACCAGCCAAAATCGCCAGGTAAAAAAAACCCAGGCCTTCACCTTGTCGGAGGTTATCGTTGCTTCGAGCCTGCTGATTGTGGCGATGGTGCCAATTCTCAAAGCCCTGACCACTTCTTATCTTGGCTCGATAATGGTCGAACACAAAACCTACAGTCTGGCCCTGGCTCAAGGCAAGCTCGACGAAATAAGTGCAAAATCAATCTATAACTACGCCGAATCCTTCACCGAAAACGATTCCTCTCTCGACGGAACATACCTGGGCAATGTAACGGACAGCGGCCCCGGCAGCAATCTTAGAACCGTAACCGTCGCCGTCGGATTTGATCTCGACAGCGACAGTACGCTCGATGGTGACGAAATAAACATTAGCTTAACCACGCTCATCGCCAAAAGATGGTAATCTTATCGGACCGTCCTTCGAACCCACCGTTTTTTTTCTCGCCGCTTACCGGTTAATGCCTTGTAAAAACAAGCCTTAATAGCTTGTTTTCCCCAGTTTAGCCCCATTCTTTTGGCCACTTTATTTTGTTGTCCGATAATCCAAAAACGCATAATTTCACCTTCGTTTTGTGCCGAAGATGAAGACAGCAGGGATAGTATGGACATTGTTGATAGTAACGATAAATTGGAACCTGATAGAAATGCGGCATATAACCAATAGAATTCGACCATATCAGGCTATGACCATCTCCGAGATGATTGTGGCGATGGCAGTAATGGCTATTGTCTTTAGTGCTGTTGTGCCCCAATTCAGAAACATCCAGAACACCTGGGCTTCAAAACAGGGCGTCACGGAGTGTATCCAGAACGGCAGAGTCCTGATGGACCATCTTAACCGCCAGCTTTCAAAGGCTGTCCTGATAACCGCCGTGAGCGACTCAGCCGAAACTGACGGATACATAGAGTTCCGAACCAATGACGCGACTACCTACCGATACGATATTGCCGTTAATGATTACGTCGAATTCGGCCCTGTCGGCAGCCTCACGGATTTGGCCGGGCCTGTCACCAGGTTGCAGTTCACCTGTTACGGTTTGGACGACATGGATACGCCCATAACAGATACGGCCTCTATACGCTTTATTACGGTGGAGGCCACCCTGGCCAATTCAGCGTCTATGGGCCAGGACAAAACCATTAGCACTTCCGCTTACCTACGCACAAATGGCAATACCACCCAGCCTAATGCGATTACCAGTGAAACACCATTCGAGTTTGACACTATACAGGCAAACCGACCGGCGATACTTGCCCTAGACGCTACTCATTATCTTTGCGCTTACACCGGCAATGGCGATGATGGCTGGGCGGTGGTGCTGACGGTCGATACCGGTACCTGGGGAATTACGCAAGAAACACCTTTTGAATACGACACCGCACAGGGTATAGCTCCTGCTCTGGCACAAATAGACAATAACCACTATCTTTGCGCTTACACCGGCAATGGCGATGATGGCTGGGCGGTGGTGCTGACGGTCGATACCGGTACCTGGGGAATTACGAAAGAAACACCTTTTGAATACGACACCGCACAGGGTACAACGCCTGCCCTAGCCCAGATAGATGCGACTCGTTATCTCTGTACTTATGCCGGTGCCGACAATGATGGCTGGGCGGTGGTGCTGACGGTCGATACCGGTACCTGGGGAATTACGAAAGAAACACCTTTTGAATACGACACCGCACGGGGTACAACGCCTGCCCTAGCCCAGATAGATGCGACTCGTTATCTCTGTACTTATGCCGGTGCCGACAATGATGGTTGGGCGGTGGTCCTGATCATTGATACCGATATCTGGGATATCACCAACGGACCGCCTTTTGAATATGATACCCTAAATGGGACAGACCCGGTCTTGGCACAGTTAGATGAAGACCATTATCTTTGTGTTTTTTCGGGTAGCGGCGCCGACGGCTGGACAGTGGCACTAAATGTTGATCTTAGCCCCTTAGCCCCTTAGGAGCTGTAATTTGTAACATGATAAACCTGAGCATATATTTATGCAAAGCACGGCTAAATGACAGATGATAAAAGTCAGACAAAAAGATAACGGTTCAGTTATATTAATAACAGTTTTTGCTATAGCGATGCTGTCGGTGTTGGTTATAGGCATACTGGAGATCAATACCGAGGAAATACAGCTTATGCGAAATCAGGTTTATGCCGCCGAAGCTTTGGCTACCGCCCAGGCCGGCCTCAACGATAGTTTCAATGAACTCAGAAGTGATTCAAGCTGGGACAGCGGCTTTACAAACAAGGCTTTTAACGGCGGCTCATACTCCGTTACCGTTGCCGGCTCGTTGCCGAAGCTGACGATTGAATCGACCGGCACTTCATCGCAGGGCTTCGTGGCCAGAACCGAGGCCGACATAACGGTGGGAACCAGTAGTCCTTATATCGTAAGAATTGACCACATGAGGATCAACGAATAATGTTCTGTGGCAAAACATCATTGGGCATCGATATTTCGCAGGACCGCATAAATTTGGCGCTGCTGAAGCAGACCAAAAATGGGGTCAGCTTGCTCAAAACCGCCACCGGGGCCGTTCCTGACGGAGCGATAAAGGACGGTAACATCGAAGACGCCCCGGCCCTGGCTAAGGCGATCAAAAAACTCGCCTCGCAGAACAGAATGCACGCCCAGCGTTCGGCCTTATCGCTGGTTGCCAATCCCATGCTGATGCAAATCCTCGATCTGCCCAAAAAAGCCGCTGGCAATGTAAGGCAATTTGTCCGCGACGAGATGAAACATTGTGCCATACTACCCAGCGGTCAGCTTGCCCTGGACTTTTGCGGCATACAGACGCTGTTCAAGCAAACCATCCGCCGCACCCTAGTAGTCGCCGCGGACAGCCAACAGACCACCCACATAGCACACGAACTGAATCGGGCAGGTTTAAATGTTGAAAGCATCGAACCGGCCTCATTGGCTTACATCAGGGCCTGCTACGCAAAAACCATCGCCCAAGCCATCGACCAGGATCTGCTGTTCGTCATAGTTCATGGAGGCATCATTACGTTTTATCTGTTCAGAAAACAGGTTTTGGACCTGGTAAGAATCAAACGACCCGAACCTGGTATATGTCAGCAATGCACCATGCAATCTGAAAGATGCCGCACTTGTCTGGCCGACGAAATAAACACGGTGCTCCAGTTCTATGAGATGGAAGCCTTCGATAAAGGTGACAAATGCCAGGTGAAACTGATCGCACAGATGGACGGCGATGATGCCGGGAAAAACATCAAATCCCTGTGGCCCAATGCTGAAACTATGAACCTGGAGATTACAACGCTCGAAAAGGCTTATTTGGATACGCCCGTCGCCCAGGCAAATTCCAGAGACAAACCTTCCGCCATCGCCGTGGGGCTGGCACTGAAACTCCTGGAAGGCTCGAATATGGACCTGAACATCAACCTGCTGTCATCCGAGGTGGCCCAGGCCAAGGCCGCGCGAAAAGAACTTCTGCTGATCGCAAATGTGGGAGTTGTTATTGTCGTTTTGATGATTTTTGTCGCAGGCCTGCTTGGCAGCAAGACAAAAAAGACAAGCGAAATCATGCAGGGAGAAAAATGTACGCATCTCGCCCGGAAAACCCAGGTGCTCCTGAACGAACAGGGCTGGCTGGATCGGCAAATTGGCGATGTTTCCAAGACCCTCGATTGTGTCGATAACATTCTGAAGAGCGACTCCCACTTAAACTGGAGCGGTATCCTTGAGGATATCAGAGTCGCCATACCCAGTGGAGTACGGATAACAAAAATTTCCGGCATGGGCGCCTCCAAACTACGGCTCGAGTGTCGTGCTCTTTCACCCAAAGAGGTTCGTTTATTTATTGAGATGTTGAACAAATGCGAGCACATGGGAACCGCTTCGCTTGCCCAAACCAAAACCGATGACAAAGCGGGCAACTTGGCGAAATACGATATTGATTGCTCATTGATTCCATAAAAAGGGTGTTCGGCTATGTTAAAAAGCTTGACAAAATCGTCTCGTTCCTCCAGAAATGTGATGCTTGTGGCTCTCGTTTTGATAGGAGCGGTCGCCGCTTACAATTGGATTATCGCTCCTCATCTGAATTATCTGCAGGCTGCCCAGAAATATGAGCTGACCGCAGAGAATCACGCTAAAGCGAACAAAATTGTCAGCGACAAAGTGGAAACCAAAAAAAAAGAACTGGCCCAATTGCGTGAGAGAATCAAACAGGCATCCGCCCGGCTGTTTGATCTACAGTCCGCTGATAAGTTTTTCAGCGGCATTCAAACTGCGGCCCAAGCCGAAAATTGCCGAATCTACTCGTCCCAATTTTCCAAGACTGACCATACATCTAACGCCGCGTCGCCGCAGAATGTAGTCCTTCATTCGGCCAGCCTGGAAATCGCCGGGGGCTACGGAAACTTAGTCGCCCTGATGGACAAACTGCAGGACTGCCCGCAACAGGTGAATATAGACTTGTTAAAGATCGAATCAGCTAAAGACGATTGCGACCTGTTAATTTGCGACGCCGTCGTTAAAGCTTATGTGATACAGGATAAGGAGATATTTCGATGATAGGACGGATATCGGTAGCGACAATCTTATACGCCTTATTAGTCACTGTGTGTTTGTGCTCCTGTCCTGCAGGCGTCCAGGCAGAGCAGTCCGAGGCAAACAGCCTGGTCGGAAATGTGACTATCGGCAAAGAAAATCCATTTGCCATCCTTGCGTCACCTGAGGTATCGCCCATTCTACAGGAGATTGTCAAAGTACAGGAGGCTGTCAAAGAAGCCGCTGTTCCCGAGGCGCCGCCTCTCCCGGCAGAGCCTAACGCACCGGAATTGTTCGTGGAAGCCACAACACTCAAATACCTTGATGCCAAGAGTCTCATGTCCGTTCTGGAAAGCATCTCGTCGGAGTACGGCCGAATCTCGATTAACGAAGGCACCAACTCGCTGATTGTCTGCGATACAAAAGGTGTTCTTGACAAAATCATCGTCGAAATCAAAAAGGCCGACCGAGTTCCGCAACAAATGATGATAGAGGTAGCTATTATTGACGTGCAACTCAATGACGATACTGAAATCGGCATCGATTGGGACCTTCTCTCTGCCGAAAGCTACGACTATGCCTTCCGCCAGAGTCTCGATTTTACACCGCGGCTGCTATCAACAATCGGAGGCAACAATGCCATCAGCAACCCAACCACTGACTTTGTTACCTACAATGGTCCTGCCTCCGACTTCAGCATCATCAGCGGTACAGTCCGCAACGTCATACACATGCTCCAGGAGAAAAAGAACCTCGAGATCATTGCCAGCCCCCGTGTTATGGTTCTCAGCGGTCAGACCGCCTCTATCGAAGCGGGTGAAGAGATTCCCTACAACGAAATACAGCAGTACAGCAATGGGGGCGCCTTACAGAAGACATCTTTTAAGAATGTCGGTGTTAAATTAGAGGTCAGCGCCACTTTAACTGACGACGATTTCATCAACATTTCCGTCACTGCCGAACAAAAAGTCGCCACCGGCACGAGTTACACCGGCGTACCTGTCGTTGACGCACGAATCGCAAAAACCGCACTATTTCTGGAGGACGGGCAGATAATCATACTCGGCGGTCTCCGCCGAAAGGAAATATCCGAACGGGACAGACAGGTTCCTCTCCTCGGCGATATCCCCATATTAGGTCTTTTGTTCAAGAGCACCAAGACCGTCGAGACAAACTCCGAATTAATCATCCTTATTTCGCCCCATATTTATCAGGGCGAACCCATTCCCGAAGACGTCATGGAAAAATTTACCAAAATCAAGAAAAACCCCACACTGACCATTCCTCCTCCGAGCATCGTAAGCGACTCGCCATCCCAGCAGGCAGATGCTCCTCCTCCGTACATCGTAGCCAACTCGCCACTTGAGTGGCCGCGGCCAAATACTCCGTTGCCGCCATTGCGGGTGAGGGATACATCTCTATCAGAAACTACCGATGTCCATGCTCGATAATCTCCGTTTGCGACTGACAGCACCGTTGCCGTCGTTTGATACGTAGCAGCAGGCGATGGTTCACTGCAATTCACTGCAACCGTGCCGCGGTCGTTTTTGCCTCGCTCCACGCGATTTATTAAAAATGGCGGTAAATGTCCCAGCCCAGATACGTATCGATCGCCTCAAAGACGGCATCGGCTGTCTGTGACATATTGGCCGCTACGTGGTGCTCAAAGCCCATGCGACAAATATATTGCATCAGGTCCTGCAGACCTGGAATCTCTATCACACCATATCCGCCGAAGGAGTCGAGTTTGTCATTGGTAAATTGGCCCTGGCCGACATAACCGATGATATTGCCATCGCTGTCGTCGGTGGAAATACGGCAGAAGGTTGCCGGTGAAGCCTTTATTCGCCCCACGATAGTGCCGAACGTGTTTTCTTTGCCGACTGTCCCTGCGATTATTTCCTGGTAATCTATTTTGCTGCTTTCGAAGAAGGATTTCGGCAGATTACTGCAGTGGAAGCAGACGCACTTGTCAGGTTCGCCGCCGTAATTATTGTTCCAGTCCAGCAGGGCACTGGGCGAACCGCTGGCCAACTGAAGGATGTACATAGCCAGCAGGCCGGTGATATCGACCTCGCAGGCGCTTGGTATCAGAGATTCGCTCATCATGCTCATCTGAGCGCAGGAACAAATACCATAGTTTTCCTGCAGACTGGTCCAGCACTGAATAGCTGTGCCGTTCAGGTCCATATCTTTGACAATCTGGTCTATTACCGTGCCGAATTTTGCCATACGTACCAAGGCATCCTGAGGTACGCCGCGAGTGGGGTTGTACTTTTTGATAGCCGCGAGTTTTTTCTTGACGGCCTGGCTGCTGTCGGAAAGTTTCACCGCTCGGCCGAGTACTTCCGACAGATCGATTGTTTCGACCTCAATACCGGCAAGTTCCAGCAGTTTTTCGCTGTAGCGGACCGTATTAAACGCGCCGGGCCTGGCGCCGATAGCGCCTAAACGAACGTTTTTAAGACCGCCGGTAATTCGGCAGACAGCCGCGAAATCGTCCAGATCCTTTTTGAATTCCGCCGAGTCGAGCTTTACCGTGTGCGATTGAGTAAGGGTGAAAGGAATACCAGCCTGTTTAAGATTGCTGCAGACGCTGATTTTGCCGCAAAAAGAATCGCGTCGATGCTGGATTTTCATTTTATCCGGCATGTCCGGTTCCGCATGGATCAGCACCGGTACATCAAGGCCACTGCGTCTGATAGTCTCCAGAACACCTTTTTCGTCACCGAAATTGGGCAGTGTGACGATTATACCGTCGATATTCGCACCCTTAGCCGCAAAAAGAGCGGCGCACTTCTTAGCGTCGGCCATGGTTTCGACGGCGCCGTACTTGGAATCCTGCGGAGAAAGAGCCACGGTGTTATAGCCGGATTTTTTGAGTTGAGCGAGCATATCTTTCCGGCCGTCTTTAGCCAGGATGTCCGGAAAGAACCCGCGATTGCCGACGATGACTGCAAATGTCATTTTTTTCATTTCATTGCTCCTGTTATGTTAAATGACGCCAAGGTTTCCGTAAAATCGAAGTCGGAAGCGGTATTCTACAGCAAAAGAAACTTATGTAAAGTTTTTTTTGTCCCGGTTTCCGGTTTTCTGCCTGCCCCACACTCGTGGGTATTCTTGCAAACTACCCAAAGCTAGCGGATTTGCTACTTTTTGCCCCTTGACGGGTATTGGCTCAAGCGATATAATGCCGGGTCATAAACAGAATGGCTGTTCTTTTTAACTGCTTTGTTTTCAGTATGTTATGAGGCCGATTATGCAGGATAAAATTATGGGTCAGGGGATAACTTTTGACGATGTGCTATTGGTCCCGGGATACAGCGATTTTCTGCCGAGCCAGGCCGATACCAGTACCAATCTGACTCGGAATATTTTGATCAATGTGCCGCTTATAAGTTCACCGATGGATACGGTTACCGAATCGGCCCTGGCCATCGCCCTGGCCCAGGAGGGCGGAATCGGAATTATCCACAAAAATCTGACCATAGAACAGCAGGTACGTGAGGTTGACAAGGTCAAGCGCAGCGAAAACGGAGTGATTATCGATCCGGTTACGCTGGGACCGCAAGATATTATCAGCACCGCCCGGAAATTGATGACCGAGCAAAACATCTCCGGTATCCCGATAGTCAATGACAATAAAAAGTTGGTGGGAATTCTTACCCGCCGTGACCTGAAGTTCCTCGGGGACGACCAGCAGAAAATAGACTCGGTCATGACAAAGGACAATCTGGTCACCGGGAAACCCGATACCACACTGGAGCAGGCCGAAGTTATTATTTGCAATCACAAAGTTGAAAAATTGCTGCTGGTCAACAACGATGGAACGCTGGCGGGACTGATTACCATGCGAGATATCGAACGGATGCGCCAGTTTCCCAATGCCAGTAAAGATCATCGCGGTCGCCTGCGGGTGGGAGCGTCGGTGGGCGTGCACGATTTAGAACGTGTGGCCCAGTTGATAAGCAAAGATGTCGATCTGATCATGGTGGATTCCGCGCACGGCCATTCCAAGAATGTGATTGAAACGGTCAGGGCGATTCGCAAGCAGTGGGATATTGATATTATCGCCGGTAATATAGCCACAGGCGAGGCGGTAAGGGATTTGGCCGAAGCCGGCGCCGACGCGGTTCGCGTGGGGATCGGACCTGGAGCAATATGTACCACCCGCGTAGTCAGTGGTGTCGGAGTCCCGCAGATAACCGCCATAATGAACTGCCTTCCCGTAGCGGACCAATACAACATACCCATAATTGCTGACGGTGGAATACGTCACAGTGGAGATATTACCAAGGCGATAGCGGCCGGCGCCTCCTCGGTAATGATGGGATCGCTTTTTGCCGGACTCGATGAGTCGCCCGGCAAACTGGTTATTTATAAAGGACGACGTTTCAAAGAATATCGCGGGATGGGTTCGCTCGGGGCGATGGTCGTCGGTGGGGCCGGCAGATACGGGCAGGCCGGCAAAGATGCCGGTAAACTCGTGCCCGAAGGAGTAGAAGGCCGCGTCCCATATCGTGGACCGTTGTCGGAATACGTTTATCAGATGGTGGGGGGGTTACGGGCCGGAATGGGCTATTGTGGTACGCCTGACATCGAATCGTTACGCAAGAAAAGCAAATTTATCAGTATCACTCAGGCCGGCGTAAAAGAAAGTCATCCGCATGACATAACCATAACCCACGAATCGCCCAATTATTCACTGGGTACCTCGTTGGAACAGTGAAAAGCCTGAGATTTCGAGACTCATCGGCAGGATGCCGACGCTGACATTATTATCCAGCAAAGATTAATGGAGTAATAAAATGCAAATGCAAAAGTGTGTAATTTTTACCTTGGTCTCGCTGCTGCCGGTTTTTGTCACCGGCTGCAAAAGCAGTTGGATCGACAGCCTATGTCCCAAGGCCGAAATCGAGCACCAGACCGCCGGCGTTGCCGACGCCGGGGCCACAGAGATTTCGGTAAGGGCCTGGACTTGGCCGGAAATGGTGGCATATTTCGAAAATGGTGCCGTGGAGCACCCAACGGTGTATTTGGAAGGTTGTTTCCAGCGGCACGGCAGTATGGACCAACAGTTCGGCACCTGGCGCCCGGATGATGCAATTTCCATGGTAGCCAGTCCGGCGATCTTTGTCGGCAACATAATTACCTTTCCCATCGATGCGGTAAGCAGGCGGCCGTGGCAAAAAAATTATAGCCGTAGCGTCTTTCCCGTTGAAAAGCCGACTTATGAGATGCCCGGATCCATAAGTCCGGACGCTAAAGAAAACAACCTTAGTTGTCGTTCTGTCCCCCTATAGCACAGTTGCGTTGGGTGGCATGTTTACGCGATTTTACGCGAAGCATAAGTATCATTCGGGACACAGCTATCTTATGTATAGTTACAGCCGGAGTAGTTCAATTTGGAAGAAACAATTGCAATACTCGATTTTGGCAGTCAATATGGACAATTAATCGCCCGTCGTGTCCGGGAGCACAATGTCTATAGCGAGCTGTGTCCGCACGATATCAACTGCAGCCAACTGAGTAAGATGAACCTTAAGGGAATTATCCTCAGCGGCGGTCCAGCCAGTGTCTATGAAAAAGACGCCCCACGTTGCGACCCGGACATATTCAAACTAGACGTGCCGATCCTGGGTATCTGTTATGGCATGCAGATCGGCTGCCAACTGCTCGGCGCCCGGATAGAGATGGCTCACTCTCGCGAGTATGGCTCAACGAGGCTAAAGGTGCACCGGAAAGGCGACCTGTTGGCCCATCTGGCTGATGAGAACACCGTTTGGATGAGCCACGGCGATCAGGTTGTGAAACTATCTGATGATTTCATCGCCCTGGCCGCCACGGGGACCTGTTCTTATGCCGCCGTGCAGCACAAAAACGTACCTTTTTTCGGATTACAGTTTCATCCCGAGGTGACACACACCCCTTGCGGCACCAGGATATTTCAGAGTTTCTTGTATAAGATTTGTCAGTGCCGCGGCGATTGGCAGATGGGCAATTTTATCGAGCAGGCCTGTGAAAACATACACCGCCAGGTCGGCCGAGCCGCCGTTATTTGCGGACTCTCCGGAGGCGTCGATTCTTCCGTCGTTGCGGCCCTGATCCGCCGGGCGATAGGCGATCAACTTGTCTGCATATTTGTCGATAACGGACTATTGCGGAAAGGAGAACGGGACTATGTCGAAACAACCTTTCGCGATCACTTTCAGCTTGATTTGCGGGTGGTGGATTGGTCCGAACAATTTCTCCGGCGGTTGGCCGGGGTTACAGATCCACAGCACAAGCGAACCATCATCGGACACGAATTTATCGAGGCTTTTGCCAGTGAGGCTGATAGTATCGCCGAGGCAAAGTTTCTCGCCCAGGGAACCCTCTACCCCGATGTCATTGAATCTGGCAGCAAGGATGGCAATCCCGCGGCCAATATCAAGTTACACCACAACGTCGGAGGGCTACCGGAAAAACTGGGCTTTGAATTAGTCGAGCCGCTCCGCAATCTCTTCAAGGATGAGGTACGCGTGCTGGGCGAGCACCTGGGACTTCCCGAAAATATCGTCTGGCGTCATCCGTTTCCCGGTCCAGGTTTGGCCGTGCGAATCATCGGCGAAATTACCCCCCAGCGCCTTGATATTCTCCGCGATGCCGACGTCATAATGCTCGAAGAGATCGAAGCGGCAGGCTTGTATCGTGCTATCGGACAGGCATTTGCCGTACTGCTGCCGATAAATTCGGTAGGCGTAATGGGTGATGACCGCAGTTACGAAAACGTTATCGCATTGCGAGCCGTGGAGACCAGTGATTTTATGACCGCCGACTGGGTGAACATTCCTTACGAAGTGCTCAGGCGCATCTCCAATCGCATTATCAATGAGGTCCGCGGCGTCAATCGCGTTGTTTACGATATCTCAAGCAAACCTCCCGCTACCATCGAATGGGAATAAAATAAAACAGTCGTGAATGGTTAAGTTGCTTAGTTACAGGAGACCTTTGCTATGGATTATCTCGCATGTCTGGCACAATCGAGCGTACTGATTCATTTGTCGCCGATCGACTGGTTAATTCTACTGGGGTTCATTGCCTTTATCATCTGTATGGGTTTTTACCTGAAGAAATTCGCGCGCACTGATGATGATTTTTTTCTTGCCGGACGACGCAACAGCGCCTGGGTGGCCGGCGTCGCCTTCATGTCCGCCAACATGGGCGCCATGGAGGTAATCGGCTACACCGGCAATGCTGTCAAGTACGGCCTGTATTGTGCCCATTTCTATCTAATCAGCGCTGTGCCGGCCATGCTGGTACTCGGCCTGATCATGATGCCGTTCTATTATAGCGGCCGTATCAAGTCGATTCCGGGTTATCTCAAGGAACGTTTCGATGAAAAAACCCGCGTGTTCAATGCCTTTATCTTTTCCGTCATGATGGTGTTGGTCTCTGGTATTTCACTGTACTTGCTGGCGATGATTATGGAAACGGTGCTGGGTTGGCCCTGGCATGTCAGCGTCTGGGTCGCCGCGGCACTGGTAGCCCTGTACGTATCGCTGGCAGGATTGATATCCGCGATATTCACCGAGGTGATACAGTTCTTCCTGATCTGGGCAGGCATCCTTATTCTGCCGATCTTAGGCCTGATCGATATTGGCGGCATAAATGAAATCTGGACTCGCCTGGGCCAGGTGGCTCAGATGGAAGGCCACGCGGCCAATTATTACACTTCCATCTGGGCCAACGCGACCGATCCGCAGCTCAACCCGATGCAGGTAACCTGGATGGGACTGATTCTTGGCATCGGTTTGGCTATTGGCTTCGGCTACTGGACCACCGACTTCCTGATCATTCAGCGAGCGTTTTCCGCACGCGACATGCGATCCGCCAGACTGACGCCGATCATCGGTTCTTACTTCAAAATCCTGCTCGGCATCGTCGTGGTCTTAACCGGGCTGATAATATTGACGCTGACCAAGACCCCCCAAAGCGGACTAACGCTGATGGTCAAGGAAAATGGTGACGTAAACTACGATTCCGCGTTGCCGTTGATGATGGCCCGGTACTTTCCGCCGGGCCTGATCGGGTTAGGCATCACGGCGATCGTGGCCATGCTAATGGCCGGGCAGGCCGGCAATATGAGCGCATTCACTGCCGTATGGACCTATGACTTGTACGGTGCCGTGTTCAACCGTAAAGCCACGCCGGGACAATTGGTTCGGATGGGACGAATTGCTACGGTGATGGGATTGTTGTTGGCGGTGGCCGGGGCATATTGGGCAAGGAGTATGCCCACGGTAATCGACTATCTTCAAGCGATTGCTTCGATGGTATTGGCTCCGGGCGTAGCCATCATTCTGCCGGGCATGTTCATCAAACGCATGACCCCACACGGTGCGTTCTGGGGTATGCTTATCGGCTGTTTGTCTTCCGTCGTTATGTTCCTGATGCAACAATTTGGCGTTGTGGATCACAGCTTCTTCACCCCAATCAAAGGAGCCGGATTCATGGCCGCCAACTTCTGGCGGGCCGTGTGGGCCTGGCTGATTTCCTTTGGCATGGCAATGATTATCAGCATGTTCACCAAACCGAAATCAGATGAACAACTGTACGGGCTGGTGTGGGGGCTGACAAGGAAAAGCCACGATGAACAACATCTGCCCTGGCTTCGCACGCCGGAGTTCTGGGCCGTTATCGCATTTGTGATCTTCATTCTGCTAAACCTCTACTGCTGGTAATCAGGTGGCATGGCCAGTTTTAACACAGGAGACAAAAAATATGAGTGAACCACAGCAAAAAGAAATTCCCCAAATGAAACCCATCTGGTATTTTGCCGGCTGGATGCTGTTTGTGATCGGATTGATAGTTGTAGCTTCTGGTTTTATCAATCTGATCAGCCCGCCGGAGCAAAAAACCGTGCTGTCTCATCTGCACCCTAATCTCTGGTGGGGTGCGACAATCGCGGTATTCGGCCTGATTATGTCGTTCATCCACCGAAAAACAAAACACGATGACAAAAATATGGTTTAGCGATTGATTGATACGATTTTGATTAGCGAGGTTTTTTAGATGGATAATCAGCAATTTAGTAAGGTTGTGAAAAACTTTTTCACATGTAACCGATCAGAGGTTCTAAACATTTTTAACGAATTGTTGTGCGCGATGGAAGCGGAAGAAGCACTGGAGCCGAAAGAACTTATGTCACAAAATTATGAAACGGCCCAGGCAAATCCGGAAATTCGTACACTGCCGGGCAATTTACGTGAGGCTCGGGATTCAATTTTTCCTTTCTTCTGGGGCACAGACTCCTGGTATTCTAAGTTGCATCTGGAAAATGTCAAAGGGCCGGCTAACTATGCTTCGCTGATTGGATCGCTCGCCTGTTTGTTGAAGAATCCCAATCTCTGTGTGGACACATACAGCCAGCGGTCCAATGAGTTGGAGGTGAAAGCAATAACTGCCCTGGCGAATCTAGTGTTTTATCACACTGAATCACCGTGGGGAGTATTTACAATGGGTGGAACCATATCAAATCTATATGGTGGTAAAATTGGTATCGAAAAAGTACGCCCCGGTGCTATGGAAGACGGTCTGACACGCAATGAGTTGGTGGGGATCGTGTCCGAAGCGGGCCATTATTCTAATAAAACGCTTGCGGGCTGGCTTGGGATGGGTACAAAAAATCTTCATACCGTACCCACAGATGAGTCATGCGCACTAAGGCTGGACATTCTTGCGGAATTATTAGATACACTATACAGGCAGAAGAAAACGGTTGCCTTTGTTATCGCTACTTTCGGGGGCACGGACGCCTTCGGGATAGATGACGTTAAGGGAATACGTAAGATAATAAACGAAAAAGCCGCGATGCATAATATGCCCATTCCACAACTTCACGTGGATGCTGCGGTGGGTTGGCCTCTTTGTTTCTTGTATGAATACAATGTGCATCAAAACCCATTTAAACTTGATGCGGAAATTATACCCGACATTGTGGGAATCCAGGATAAGTGCTCATCATTACGCTTTGCGGACTCGATCACTATAGACTTTCATAAAATGGGTTGGGGACACTACCCATCTAGCGCATTCATTGTCAACCGAAGAGATGATCTGCAACTTTTGTTTCGCGAGAAGGAACAGATTCCTTATTTTTGTGAGGCGCAATACCGAAGGGATCCCGCCCTTTTTACGCTGGAGTGTTCGCGCCCGGCTTTGGGACCATATTCGGTAATGGCCAGCCTTAACGGGATCGGTTTAATTGGGTATCAAATGCTAGTAGCGCACGCGCTGGAGTTGGCCTGGTATGCCAAGAAACGAATTGATGAATTGGATTACTGCAAGGTTCTCAACGGCAAAAACGCAGGCACTCACGTTGTTTGGTGGGTTTTTGCAAAAGGCCGAAACGCTAGACAAATTTTTGAACGTATGGAAGAAGGAAAACTGTCGGCAGAAGAGTATCACAGATACTACGCCGAAACGAAGCATCTTTTCGAAAAGCGTAAAAGAACAATGCATCCGCAAAAAGATGCTAGCTTAAGTTTCACTACATCGATGGGATATCAGCCACACGGGATTATGATACCCGCGTGGAAAGCGGTGTTTTTCAATCCCAAGACGGACGAGCAGGTTATTGACGACCTGATTCGAAGTATCGAGGAATTGTAGTTGAATATAACTCAGCATGTCTTCATTATAGTTGCCAGTTGCGTGGCGCTTGGTGTGGGAGCGTCGTGGCTGGTTGACGCCGCGGCCCGCATCGCTAAGTGGTTTGGTATTTCGCAGTTAGTGATCGGCCTGCTGCTGTTGGCTGTTACAGTCGGATTGCTGGTCATGCTTGGCGACCATGAGCTTTCGCGGTTCGAAGGGAGCGGGCTGTTTGTTGTTTTGATTGGCTATCTGGTTTACCTATTCTGAAAGCGTGAACCTGTAGTAGCCGACGATGAGCCATCGGGAGAATCTGCCACCTGGCTCGATGGACCGATGCTCTTGTTGGGATTACTGCTGATATGCGGCGGCGGGTATTTTCTGGTGGAATCGGCTAAGGTACTGGCGGCAGCCTTTGGCATGTCCCAATGGGTTATTGCCATGACAATTGTGGCGATGGGCACATCGGTTCCGGAGCTTGTGATTTCGCTGGTGGCGATTATCAAAAAGCACCACGGCATCTCAGCCGGAAATCTCATCGGCAGCAATCTGTTCAACATCATGGGTGTCCTCGGAGTAGCGGGGGCCTTACGTCCTTTGACGGTGGACCCGAGTTCACTGCAAAGTATCATATCACTGATAGTGCTGACCGTTATAGTGCTGATCTTTATGCGCACCGGTTGGCAAATCTCGCGCCGGCAAGGCGTTGCGCTGATACTGATAAGCCTGGTCATCTGGGGATACGAGATATATCGCCAATCGCCCCAGACCACAGCAGCCCCTTAGAACATACCCATACTGAATGAAAATACCAGGCAGTGAAAGTTCTATTTACATAAATCACAAGACTTTACGATTGGCTCTGCCATGTATTATCCCATTGGGTATAAAATGAGGGGCGCCGGATTACTCCAACGCCCCTCTTACATTTTCTCAACTTCGTCAACGAAGTAACATCATCTTGCTAAGATCAAGCAGCATTATCATTGATGATGCTTACTCACAACCTTCCAGCCAATGAAGGGCCAATTCAGCCAAATCTTCCATGTCAACGCAGCCGTCATCGTTCAGATCACCGATGATGGAACAGTCGGCCTGATCCGATGTCACGATGGGTAAGATTAACCAGGGGGCAAAGTCAACATTATCAGATACTTCATCACCTTGGCCGGCGAGATTATCCGGATCGTTGTACGGTCCGCTGCAATGGTTCCACCAGTTCTTCTCGGCATCGAAAACAAAACCATTCGTCGGCGCACCATTCACACAAATGCCCATCAGTGTATTGTCATGGATGTTATTGTAACGTGCCACGAGATTCGAAGCCCCATCATAGCAGGCATACATATCGATCGGATCAGGTGCAGGCTCAAAAGTGCCGTTCCAGTGACGACCTTCAAGATCGAGAAGAATCCCGTGCCAGCCGTTGTCATGAATATCGTTACCCGTAAAAACATGCCCCCGGCTGATCGGATCCATATAAATACCGCTCTTCTCGTTGTCGTATATCTCATTATCCTCGATCTTCAGATTCACTGGCCCATACGCGCTGTCCGAATCCGCCATCTTATCAGAAGCTCCGCGAATCAGCATTATGCCGTGACCATATTTCAACAGATCATCAGCTTCGCCGCCGTTCGTACTGCTATTATTGTAAATCTTATTCTTCCTGATCGTCAGGTCGGTAACACCGCCGGCAATTTCCAGGCCGCTCCTTCGAGCACCACAGATTTCATTGTCCTCGATGACTGTCCCATGCATCGATGCCGGCCCAGGCGCACCATAAGCAAAATACGACGTCCAGATGAACAAGTTATCACCATTACCCTGGCAATCGAATATCTTGTTACCAGAAAAAGTACTGTTGGCTACACCATTATCACCATACGGATGGTTCACAATATACAGACCCATTCGGCCTTGTGCGCCATCCTGGCTCGTTACATTCGTATTCGCGCCAATCACGTTGTTCCTGACTACGATATTGTTAATCTCTCGAGTATGAGCATACACTCGAACAAGCGATTGATTCAAGTTGCCTATAGCATTGAGTTCCTGAACGACAAATCCCTCAAAAACCACATCGTCGGTATCATAGATATCGACAATAGTGATATAACCGGCACTTGGATCAGGATGATTGATTATACTTTCCACCGAATCGTCCCATGTATAACCAACCGGCACCGAATACCCATTCTTGTTTATATCTGCGGTCGCTCCAAGCAGGGTTAACGCCTTATCGATCAGAATCGCTTCATTATAAGTACCCGAAGCGACATTGATCGTGTCGCCGGGATCGGCGGCATCAACTGCTGCCTGAATGGTAGCGAAGGCGTTAAGGTTGATATAGTAGGCTACGGGCCCTACAAACACCTGCGTAAACTCGGGCAAAGAAGCCCAATCGTCATCCACCACGATATTAGCAACCACCTCGGCAAATTCTGTGTACTCTTCATTTAGAGCCCATGCGAAGAAATCAACATTTATTGAAACCGCATCGCCGCTGCCACCGCCTACGCCGCTGGGTCCGCTGGCATCACCCCACCAGTTTTCATCGGCATCAACCGTCAAGCCGTCGATGGTATTGTCTATACCAGAAGTGGTATTGCCACTAATATTACTTCGACTAACGGAGATACTATAAGAACTGGTACTGGCGCCACCAGCCGTGTCTTCCAGATGAATCCCGACATCCTGCCCGGTGATTGTCTCACCGATTAGCGTTGCGGTGATGTTGCCGTCACCTTGAGTAAAGATACGATAACCATAATCGCCGTTGTTGCTAATGGTGTTATTCTGGAACGTAGCGGTTATCGATGAGCCGTACTCCTTGTCCTCATCTTGAAGTATGATGGCGCCCTCGACATTATCGTGGAAATTGTTGCCCGAGACGTTCAATACAATATCCACGTCACCAGCATAGCTATTGTAACCGTTTCCAATCCACATGGCATACTGGCAGTCATAGATTTCGTTGCCGCTGACCGAAACGTTTTTGGTCACCGCGGGTGAACCTCCGGTGAAACAGTTTTCGACGTAAATTCCCGCCGATTCGCTGTTATCAGAAGCAGCAGGTGTGTCATAACCATAGATTGTGTTGCCGGTAATATTACCGACCGACTGAGAACCAAGTTCAATAGCATAGCCAAAATCGTCGGTTGTCTTATAGAAAGTGTTTCCTGAGATATTGGCGTTTATATAATCGTGGGTGACTACCCCCACACGTCCCGGATCAATGAACGTATTGTTCGTTATGGTGACATCAATACGGGAAGCATCATCATAACCAGGAGCGCGGAAGTAAGTACACAATTCGTAATATCCACCACTAAGGTCGTCAACGGACATATTCTGCAATATGCAGTTGTTGACAGTTACCGAGCTGTCCCAGCCGGAAATACCGAATACACCCGGAGCCCCGCCACTACCTCTGGACAACTCACAATCCAGCGTGAGATTCTCAAGTGTAGTGTTCGTAGAGTCCACTATACGTATAGCCGTAACTCGAGCATCATACTGTGGATAGCCGGGAATCGCCCATGATATTGTCGAGGATGATTTTATTATTGTCGTTTCCTTATCAACGCCGACAATATGCAAACCCGTCATACCATCAATGTTAACTGTCTCATCATAAGTTCCCGCTCCGACCTCTATCGTGTTGTCGGAATCAGCGTCATCAATTGCCGCTTGAATGGTATAGTAGCCCTTGTTTTTAGTGATATTGTAAACAGGTTCGTCCCATGCCAAACTTGTCATACCGGCATCAGCGTACCAGGGACTGTAGTAAACATTCGCTGAGATTGCATCGCCGCTGCCAGGGCCTCCACCGCTGGGACCATCGGCAGCACCCCACCAGTTCTTAGCGGCTGTGACTGTTTCTACGGTCAAATTATCCAGCCCAAAAACCGTATTTCCATCCAGGCTGTTATTTTGAATCGTTATTGTAGCGACGTCATAGACGCCATTGGCTTTTGGTAAGGCGAATGTACCACCGACCTCAATACCAGTGGCGTTGCCGGTCAAAGTGTTCTGTGTAATTGCGAGGTTATCGATCTGACTTGGCCCATCGTAGCGGCTTTCAGCAACCACATAGATGCCGCGCGTCCCGCTTCCGGAAACGACATTGCCTTCGACAGTTATGCCGGATAATATGGCTTCCCTGCCGGAATTGTAGGCCCGCGACAGGAGATTGATGCCAGCTCTTGAACCTCCGGCAAATAAGCCGGTGATCGTGTTGCCTTCAACCAGAATGTTGGAGGTTGTAACCAATCCGTTCCGCGCTCGCGCCGCAATTTCGATACCGACTCCTGCATCGCCCGGATCGTCGAAAATCACGGTTGGAGCAGTGATCACATTGTCTAGAACCTGGGAGTCTGTGACATCGGTGAGCTCAATACCAGCATACGGTGCACCTTCAATAATGTTGTGCTGGACAAGCCAGTTAGTTTGCATATCGTCGGAATCAGTTCCCACATAGACACCGTTATAACCCAGATTTGTGAACAGGTTGTCGCGAATCGTGACGTTCGACGAGGTATTCTCCCAAGAGATAACGCCGACTCCGACTCCGTTTCCACCACTCGGGGTGCCATTGCCGAAGTTCTGGATGATGAAACCTTCGACCGTGATCCCGGACAGGTTTGTGTTTCTCGGTATCGTGAACCCATCTCCCTTATCCGGCGTGCCATCGTTGTTTATATCTCCGTCCAGTACGGGCGCATTCGCCCCAGGCCCGGCAACATTCACATCCCCACGATCACCCGTTACAGTGATAGATTTGTTCAGTACAACGTTTTCGCGGTATGTCCCCGCTCCAACCTCAATCGTGTTGCCTGAATCAGCGTCATCAACTGCTGCCTGGATAGTGGGATACCAAAGGCCCTTGGTTATATTGTTCACGCTCGGCGTTTGCGTCATTGCCGCGTCTGTGTACCAGGGGACAAAATCAACATTATCGGAAACCGTATCACCCAATCCCACGGGGTTTTCCGTAGGATGCTGCGGACCACTGGCATCGCCCCACCAGTTGCTTACAGCATCAACGGTGAAACTATCGATAGTATTGTTTATGCCATAAGAAGTGTTGCCGCTGATAGTACTTTGACCTACGGAAATACTGTACGAACTGGTGCTTGCAACACCGGCTGAATCTTCGAGGTAAATTCCCATATCCTGCCCGGTAATTGTTTCACCGGTCAGCGTTGCAGTTATGTCACCATCACCTTGAGTGAAAATATAATAACCGTAATCACCGTTGTTTATGATGTTGTTGTTTTCGAAGGTAGCGGTCACTGATGAGCCATCGGCCATATCCTCATCCTGCAGAATGATACATCCTTCAACATTATCGTGATAGTTGTTTCCTGAAACGGTTATAACTATATCAACATCGCCGGAGTATCCGTTATATCCATTTCCTATCCACATGGCGTATTGGCAGTCATAAATTTCGTTGCCGCTGACGGAAACGGTTTTGGTGGTAGTGGGCCAACCTCCGGTAAAGCAGTTTTCAACGTAAATTCCTGCTGACTCGCTGCCGTCAGAAGCCGCCGGGGTATCATAACCATAAATAGTGTTATCGCTTATAGCCCCGGTTGATGCTGAACCGATTTCGATGGCATAACCAAAATCATCGGTCAACTTGTAGAAAGTATTGTCGGTTATCGTTGTATGTACATATTGATGGGTGCAGATACCCAGCCGACCCGTCTCTATAAATTCATTGTTACTGATTGTTATTGCCGCCCTTGCCGTATCGCTGTAGCTTGGTGCCCGGAAGTAACTCGTGATTTCATAGTAACCGCCGCCGATGTCCGCAACAGACATGTTTTTCAATATGTTGTTATTCAATGTACCGGTACTATCCCAGTAAAGTACACCATGAACCATATTGCCTTTAACCAAATCAAAATCGAGCGTCATGTTTTCTAACACTACGTCTGTCGAATCCACCACTCGGATAACAGCCTTACGACTTGAACCGTATCCCCCGACGTTCCAATCAAGGGTTGTGGGGGCCTGGATAATCACGGCATTTTTGTCATCACCAGAGATGGTTAAACCGGAGAAACCTTCGATATTCATGGTATCATCGTATGTTCCGGAGTGAATCACTATCGTATCACCGTTATCGGCATCGTCGATGGCATCCTGAATTGAGGTATAGACGTCTCCTAGAATACCTATTCCGCCCGGAGGAACCGGTGGAAAAACTTCCAGTGTCGCAGCTTCCATCATTGGATTGACACCCAAAATCAAAATCCCCATTACACAAGTTACCAGTAATTTTCTACTCATTTTACTCATTTTTTTTATTACTCCTCATATACCTTGTTTCTTCTCCAGCTACGGACCACCCGCAGCTATCCAGTTTTTCCAAATCCATTATTTTGCCCCAATCAATTCCTCCTCCTTTCCTACTTAATGCTTTCTCATAGGCGCCTCCCGCTTCCTGCTTTTCCAGAACGCCCGAACATTTCCTTTGCGTTCATGGTATATATATGTTAAAATGAAAAAAGCTCTGGTTTTAGGCGCACACAAACGCCTCTACCACGGTCTAGTGGGCCAACAGGCGTCCACAAAAACACTATGTTGGCCCACTATTTGTTACTGCAATTTACCCTTATCTTATTATATCAAATCGAATAACAACTAAATGTACGCTATATCGCTATATTCCACCTTCTGAATCGGTTGTCTTCTTATTACCTCCAGCGATCTTAGAGAACTTGGTTGCGATGACAAAAACGTCATAGGGACTACCATCGATAATATAACCCGGAACATCTCATTCCTGCCTTTGAACCAAAACAAAACCCTGGGTCTTTGGCCTTACCCAAAACTGGCGACATTCTACAGCCTTTTACGGGACTCGTCAAGAGAAAAATACAAAAAAAAAGTATATTTCTCCAAAATCCTGTAACCTCTTACCCCAGAAAATGTTACAACTCCTCCACCTGTTTTTCTTTTCGCCCCTTCCAGCTTTGCCTGATTTTTTTCCCATCCCACGCCTATAAGCCAAAACTACCACGACCCGTCCAAAATGTCAACCAAAATCCCGATCCACCCACCGACTCATCCATCTTCCGCACACCTCGTCCCTTCCATCATTCACGCACTATCACAACACACCCGCCAACGCACCAATCTCCTCCTCGCGAACAACTGTCACCCCCGCGAAAAGCACCCCCTCAACTCGATTGGGGGCGGCGGTCCATCTTCCGCCCTGCTCCCCCGTTTGTCATTCCTGCGCAGGCAGGACACGAAGCGAAGCGAAGAGCCGCGATAGCGAATCCATTTTTGGCATTGCGAAGGAGCGCAGCGCGGCAATCTGTCACCCCTGCTCGCTGTCCGTGTTCGTCCGTGTTCGTCCTCTTACCCCACGCGGACTTTCGCGTGTCATTGCGAGCGCAGCGCGGCAATCTCTCTTCCTCCCCCTAGTGCCTGTTGCCTGTTGCCTTCTTCACGCCGGTGCAGGCCGCCAGGCCGAAACCCGTGGAACAACATCACCCCAACAATTTTCCGCCGGGCCCCGGCCACGCCCGCAATTTATTCTGTCCGTGTCTGTCCTCGCAGGAATCCTTCTTCCGCCCTGCAAGGGCAAAATAAACCAGCCCAGGGCATCGCCCTGGCTATAATGTCCCCAATATTTTTTCCGGTAGGGTGTCCTTTTACCCCACGCGGACTTTCGCCTGTCTCGCCAGCGCAGCGTGGCAATCTCTCTTCCGACCGCGTAGCGGTCGAATATGCATAGCCGCGGGTGTAGTGAGCCGCAGGCGAACGAAACCCGTGGACCAACATCCATCCAACACTTCCCAGAACCCCGTAGGGGTTCAATAGTTATAAATGTCCCTATTATTCATTCTTATCTGCGACAATCCGTCAAATCCGTCCCATCCGTGTTCTATTCTTTTCTTCCACCGCCCCAGCCACGCCCGCCATTTATTCTGTCCGTGTTCGTCCATGTCTGTCCTCTTAGCCCACGCGCATTATTCTTAAACCTAATCTCAAATCCACGTCAATCCGCGTAATCTGCGGATACTATTCTTTTTCGGCTCCTCATAAGAATCTGTACATGGATATGCCAAAAAATGACTGGCTTCTTCATGGGGGCTTTGCCGGCAAACCCAATCTTAAGAACCCACGGCGTATATACTCCGGGATTGACACCAATGCGATAAATCCACGCAGTCGCTTTCGGATATTGAAATGAATAACGTATCTTCTCGCAGGCCAACAAACAACCAAGCCCCGACCGCCAGGGAGGGGAAAATTCCCAGCGATATTCTTTCCATCCGGGCAACATATTACTTTGACATTCTACGTTTTCTCAATAATCCCAAACCACCCAGGGACAGCATGGATAGCGTACAGGGTTCGGGAATAGCTTCAACTCTTACATTATCTATCCCCCAACTCTCATCATAAACTCCGTGGACAATGTCCGATTGGAGAGCGATTCCAGAAAAATCTAGTGCAAGAGAATTTTCTGTATGGGGAAAAATGAGACTATTTTCATCATAAAAACTGTAAACCGTATCCATCACTTCATCATTATAATCGACAACAGTAAAGCCAAGGGTATTACTCTCAGCGGCACCGGTCCGGGCTTCATTATCTCCACCCGGATAAGTGTCCGGGTAATCTTGTTTTTGATTAGCTTGAATCCCCGTGTTGCTGAAAGTGGTATGCAAAAGTGATTGTTCTCCGACACTTAGGTCCCAAATATCAGGCCCAGTTGGTCCGTTGCCATCCCAAGTACGAATAATATACAGATCGAATGATAATTTGACTTCGGTATGTGAAGGTAGGTTATTAAGTGTTAGACTCGTTGTTTCACTACCGCTAAACTGTCCGAGAAACCTATCCAGGGAGTGTTGTGGCGTTCCTGGTGTTACGTTACCATCCAAGATAATATCATTCTCAGGAACATTGGACCACTCATCTAGCGGATCAAGCAGGTTTTCAAAATCATTGAAGTAAATCACCTGTGCTGATACCGGCAAAATTATCACTCCCAACACTAAAACAAAAAAAGCAATTCTCTTTTTCATTTTCCATCATCCTTTCCGCCCATCCGGGCAACATATTACTTTGACATTCTACGTTTTCTTAATAACCCCAATCCGCCCAAGCCCAACAGGGACAGCGTGCAGGGTTCGGGAATACATACTATATCTGCGTCATATTCAGCTATGTAGAACTGATTATTCAGCACGCCACCATTTGCCAATGTGCCTGAAATAATTCCGCCAAGCCAAGTACCGCCATCATAAGATGTCGGAATTGCATAGTCTCTTAGAGAGGCTCCATATTCAACAGGATTTCCATTGACCATGAAATTCACACCTTCAAAGAAGATTTCGCTGGCGGATAAAATAAAGCCATTGAACTTTCCGCCGGAAATGATTGCGGTACTGTCGCCATAGACCTTGAGTGTCTCATCAACTTCTCCACCAGTCATTTCCAAATATCCATCCAGGAAAGACTGCACATGGTTAAACTTACCACCGGAAATACTTGCAGTGCTATTTTGGGAAACCCACAACATCATTTCGCCACCTGAGACCGTGACATTACTGTTTCCCATGGCACAGAACACATTATTTATCGCGCCGCCTTCAACCGTGGCTTGGCTATCATCATAGGTGTAAACATACCCCCCGACGGTACCGTCAGAAATCACTACTTCGCCGGTCCCATACGCCGAAATTCCGTGAAACTTGCCAATTATCTGCCCGCCTGAAAGGTGAAAAGCACTACTGCCATACACATAAACCTCGGAATCCATTGTTCCACCCTGTTCTAATATTACCTCTGTATAAGAGCTTATATTCACGACATCCTCAGAAATGGCATAGTCAATATTATGAGTTTGCCCATCATCAAAGTTCTTTTCCGTGTAAGCCTCCGCAAATGTTGACAATGTAACCAGTAAAACACAAAGCCTCAGAAACATATAAGATTTCATTTTTCCATTGCCTTCCTTTTCATAATAAAACCGCAATGCCAAAGAAAAAGGGCACCGCCGCATAATGCTTCCATCCGGGCCGGAATAGATTATGGCCTTCCTAACAACTCAATATCATCTATATTCCAGCCTGAACATAGATAAGCTCTATTGTCTAAAATTTTATAGCTCCATCTGAAATAGACTGTTGGTTGGTTATCCGCTACCTCACTTACATCATATTCAACTATTTGCCAACTGCTGTCAGTAACTTCCGCCGTGTTTTCCCAAACCGTATCCCAGCTAGTTCCATTGTTAGATACCTGAACCTTGCTTTGAACGTAAGGCGGGGAATCGGTATTAAGCCATCTTGCGAATCTCAGTTTCATATCCACGAATCCGCTACAGTCAAAAGGCCCTGCGGTTAAATAATATGGCCCACCGACAGCATTTGTATAATCGCCGCTGAGGTTCACGCCATAAACGTTTGAGCCTGTATAACCACTGCCGGGGTCCGGGTATCCGAGTTCCGCGCCTCCATTACCTGTCGGTTGTCCAAACTGCCATTGCCCCTCTGTCGTCCAATTACAAACAGAATTCAGTGGCAAATAATAAATTGCGTAAGTGTGTGTTAACCAGTTTTGTGCTATCAAGGCAAAGTCCAACAAATCAACCCGACAATCCCCGTTAATATCGCCCACAAGGTTTTTATCGCAAGTATATATCAGAAAAGTATTGTCACTTGTGTCGTTTAGACAGAGTAGATCAGTATCAGTTATCCTCACCAGACAATCTTTAGCCGCAGGGCCTGGCACCTGCCAATCATAAGATTTCGCATCCTGAACGGTTGTAATGGTATGCCAGTCCGCACCGTTATTGTCTGAATACTCAATAAGCACTTCACTTCCCAAAAAACCTCCTGCCCATTTAATTTCATAATGGCTGCCCTCTTTCAATGTTTCATTACCATTTGGCTTTAGCAGTGAGGATTGTGGTGCTAAGGCAAGGCTAAGATGGTTTCCGCCAGCAATAGCGATAAATCCACTGCCTTCCGGTGTATCGCTGACCTGGCCGTTGCTGTCACTACCCCACGATATGATAGAGCCATCGGCCCTCAGGGTAAGGCTGTGGCTCACTCCGCCAGCGATGGCGGTAAATCCGCTCTCTGTCGGCGTATTGCTGACTTGGCCGTACTGGTCCAGGCCCCACGATACGATAGAGCCATCAGCCGTTAGGGCAAGGCTGTGGTTGAATCCAGCAGCGATGGCGGTAAAGCCGCTCTCTGTCGGCGTATTGCTGACTTGGTCGTAGGCGTCGTAACCCCACGATACGATGGAGCCGTCGGCCCCTAGGGCGAGGCTGTGGTCGCTTCCGGCAGCGATAGCGATAAATCCACTGCCTTCCGGCGTATCGCTGATTTGGCCGAAGCCGTCCCCACCCCAGGATACGATAGAGCCGTCAGCCGTCAGGGCGAGGCTGTGGCCGCTTCCGGCAGCGATAACGGTAAAGCCACTCTCGGTCGGCGTATCACTGACCTGGCCGTAGTTGCCTCCACCCCAGGATACAATAGAGCCGTCAGCCGTCAGGGCATGGCTGTGGTCACTTCGGGCGGCGATGGCGGTAAAGCCATTGGCCGTCGGCGTATCGCTGACTTGGCCGTAGCCGTCCCAACCCCAAGATACGATAGAGCCGTCGGCCATCAAGGCAAGACTGTGGCTCCCTCCGCCGGCAATAGCGGTAAAGTAACATTCTGTCGGCGTATCGCTCACTAGACCGTATCCATCGTAACCCCACAATGCGATAGCACCGGCCCGGGCAGCCTCCGGCAAGCAAAGCACCACGGCTATCAGAATGATTAAGACAACTGTACTAAATGATTTGTGAAGTTTGTTTTTCATTATTCCGCCTTTCTTTCTACCAATTTGGGCAATAACAAAACATCTATGCCCTACGTTTCCTCAACAACCCCAAACCACCCAAACCTAACAGAAATAGCGTACATGGTTCGGGAACGATTGCAAGACCATTCTCATATTGAAACTCACCAAAATAATCACTTCGGGATAAGGTATTTATATCGATACTGTATAGATGACCTGTAGTAGCAGTAAATTGTTCCATTGCATATAGCGTGCCATCAGGCCCAAAATCAAAAGCTTCAAAGCTTCCTGACAGAAAACCAAGTGATGTTGTATTACCGTCCGACATATCAACTTCAAATAACCATTGTGCGCTGCTGTCCCAAGCTATTGCTGTGTTTGTGCTATCAATAGCAAAAGCGGACACTGAGGTATAAAACCACGGAGAAGTATTGATGGTCGTTAATACACCAGTGTTTAAGTTAATACTAGCGAGGCCACCGACAAGGTTTCCTGCTGCGAAAAGTTGGCCGCTCGCATTAAATGAAATATTATCCAATCCAGTGTTCCCGGTATTGACTACCTCGTTCGCAAGTCCCGATACTGTGTCAACTTCATAAATACCACCACCACTAGTTGTTACGTATAAGTCGTTATTGCTGGGCAACAGATCGAGCGAGCGAAATCCTTGTGCACCGCTTGGCCCTAAATTGACTGATTCCAGCGTTGTGAAGTTGACTGAAATAACCTGCGAGTCGCCCGCTACATACCCCATCAAATCCGCCTGTGCAACACCTGCCGTTGCCAAAACCAACACCAAAACCCATACTATTGTACTTTTCCTATTCATCATCCACCAGCCTTTCTGCCCCTTCGGGCAATAAAAAACCCGGTGCAGAAACCAACTGTCAATCTCTCTCGCCGGGCTAATACTTTCCTGAATCTCAAACACCAAGGTTCTTAGACCTCGGAGTTTCTATTCTAGCCTATTTCCCGACCTCCGTCAATCTTATTCTCCGATCTCCTTAGTATTTTTCCCCTCTCTTCTAAACTCCTCACCCCTCCCCCCAAGTCCGCCCTCTTCCCTTCTGACTTCTGACTTCTGACCTCTGACTTTCCCCATCCTTCCCATCTCCCCCATCCTCCCTACCCTGCCCATTTACCCAACAAAACTCTCTCTCTCTTCTTGTGTCTTCTAAAATCTTAGTGCCCTTCGTATCTTAGCGACTTAGTGGTGAATCTTACCTATTTTAACATCAAAACTCATCAAAACATACCACAAACATAGTCCAAACTATGTGCAAACATAGTACAAAGTGGGTACAAACCACATACAAACATAGTGCAAACATAGTACAAACCACATCACTTTTCATCAGAATTCATCCAAATTTCGCACTTTTTTCTTACCTATCTTACCTAATCGTTATAATCGTTACGCAAAAATAAGCACTTACATCAATTCCACCAACGTAAAATAAGCACTTACAGCAAGCTTCAAATTTATTGAAATTATAGCAAAACAACCTTGACGATTCATGGCTTCTCGCATAAGATGTCTCAAGATGTCCTATTGACAGATATAAATGTCCATAAGGTGAAGGTTATGCAACTTACTGTAAAAGATGTAGCAAATCTGCTAAAGGTAAATGAGAAAACGATTTATAGATGGTTAAAGAATGGTTCATTGCCCGCCTATCAGGTGGGTGATCATTACCGGTTCAATCGAGCTGAATTGCTCGAATGGGCGACATCCCGCAAAATTAATGTTCCTGTGGACTTATTTCGGGAATCTGGTAATGGCCTAGTTTCCACATACAGTCTCTTTGAGGCATTGACGTTGGGTGGAATTTGTTACCGCATTGAAGGAGAAAATAAGGAATCTGCACTTAAAAATGTAGTTGGTTTTATGCGGCTGCCTGAGGAAGTGGACCGAGCCTTTCTTTTGCAGGTGATTTTGGCGAGGGAGGCAATGGCTTCTACCGCGATTGGTGATGGAATAGCCATACCACATGTCCGTAATCCAATAGTTTTACATATAACTGAACCTATTGTTTCACTGTGTTTTCTTGAAAAACCAATTGATTTTAACTCTCTTGATGGTGAACCGGTAAGCTGCCTTTTTACTCTTATAAGCCCTACTGTCAAAACACATCTGTATTTGCTTTCCAGATTAGCTTATGCCTTACGTGATAACGGTTTCAGAAGTGTCATTAAGAAGCAGGGCAGCCGGGAGGAGATTTTCTCTGAAATAGCCCGGATAGAATCCAGTCTGAAACAAAATCAAGCCCCTTTAGCGACTGGAGGGAAAAGTTAAATGTCACTTTTACTCTGGGGCTTGGTAATTATCTTCGTTGGTGGTTTGGCTTCACTTATCAGTGGCCGAAGGGCAGGTTTGGCATCTTTTTTTGGTGCTATGGGTGCTGTCGCCGGCAGTATTACCGCTGTTATTCCAGCGTTTAAGGTGCTTTTGTATGGTATTACAGAGTCATTTCGTTTGAACTGGAGCATACCATTTGGTTCGTTTTTTATTCAGATAGATCCCCTATCAGCGGTTTTTTTAATACCAATTTTGTGTTTATCCGCAGTCGCTGCCGTCTATGGTGTTGGGTATCTTTGGGCTTGCCGGGGAAAGAAAAATCTCGGACTCGCATGGTTTTTTTATGATTTGCTTTTGTTGGGTATGGTTTTGGTTGTTGTAGCCAAGAATGGCATACTCTTCCTCTTGGCATGGGAGATAATGTCACTGGCTCCGTTTTTTCTCATAATCTTTGATGATGAAAAAGAAGAGGCCCGTGATGCCGGATGGACATATCTTGTTGCTACGCATATTGGGATGGTATTTCTTCTGGTATTTTTTATCATACTCACAGGCCAAAATGGCTCAATGGATTTTGATAGAATCGGCGTCATTGACGGCGGGATAGCCAGTTTTTTATTTGTACTGGCAGTTGTCGGGTTTGGAACCAAGGCAGGTTTTATGCCGCTGCACGTTTGGTTGCCGGAAGCTCATCCTGCGGCCCCAAGTCATGTTTCTGCTGTAATGAGCGGGGTTATGATAAAAATCGGCATATACGGACTGATTCGGGCGATAACGTTTTTGGGGCATCCTCCCCTTTGGTGGGCATGGATATTGATAGTGATAGGGGCCAGTTCCGGAGTTGTGGGAGTACTTTTTGCCCTGGCCCAGCACGATTTGAAACGGCTGCTCGCTTATCACAGTGTTGAAAATATAGGGATCATTGCGTTGGGACTGGGAATCGGAGTTTTAGGCATAAGCACTGGTTTGCCGGCACTTGCTGTATTTGGGTTTGCCGGCTGTTTTTTTCACATAATCAATCACGCAATTTTCAAAGGGCTGCTATTTCTTGGCGCCGGTGCCGTTCTGCATAGCAGCGGTACTCTGGAGATAGACCATTTAGGCGGACTTATTAAACGCATGCCCTGGACCGCTGTGACGTTTCTTGTGGGCGCTATCGCGATTTCCGGTTTGCCGCCACTAAATGGGTTCGCAAGCGAATTTTTGATATATCTCGGAGTCCTTAAGGATGGCATAAGCCATGGGTTAGTAAACATTATCCCGGTCTTAGGTGTTATAGGCGGACTGGCTTTAATTGGCGGGCTTGCCGCTGCATGTTTTACGAAGGCTTTTGGAATTGTATTTCTGGGTCAGCCTCGAAGCAAACATTCACAGCAGGCCCATGAGGTCAGTATTGCTATGCTATTGCCAATGGTAACACTGGCGATTTTATGCGTACTTCTGGGGGTCTTTTCCCCCCTTATCATCAGAGTTTTTGGGACGGCCATCAGCAATGTTACATTACTGCCGCAGGAGGTAATACAAGGCCAGCTAAATGCCGGAAGCAGCATTTTGAGCAATGTTGTTATTATATCAGTGTTATTAGTGATTTTGATTTGCGGACTTGCTCTTTTACGAAAATGGCTTTTGTCAGGACGAGGCGTTGAACAAACAGAGACATGGGGCTGTGGTTATGCCCGCCCGACTGCTCGTATGCAATATACCGCTTCATCTTTTGCCCAGCCATTGGTAGCTTTGTTCCGTTTTTTTCTGCGAACAGACAGCAGAAATTTGCCGCCAAAAGGAATCTTCCCTGATCGGGCTTTTCTGCAAACGGATACTGCTGATACAAGCAATAAATACCTCTATCGGCCACTATTCAAATGGATCAGCTTTATGCTTTCGAAACTAGAATGGATTCAACATGGCAGGCTTCAACTCTACGTGTTGTATATTGCCCTGACACTTTTGATGCTTTTGATCTGGAAGGCATTGTGAGCTATGCACATTGAAAAAATAATTAATCCGCTCCTGACGCTGGTTCTTGCTCCGCTTTTATTTGGGATTATTAACCGGACAAAAGCCCTTTTTGCCGGCAGGACCGGCCAGCCGTTACTGCAGAGTTATTACGACCTCTGGAAACTTTTTAGAAAGGGAGCGGTTTACAGCAAAACGACTTCCTGGGTTTTTCGCCTTGGACCTATAGTCGGTCTTGCGGTTGTTATTTCGGCAACGGCATTAGTGCCATCTGGTGGGTTGCCCGCAATAATCGCATTTGATGGTGATGTCATTTTGTTTGCATATCTTTTTGGTTTGATGCGTTTTTTTACAGTACTAACCGCCCTGGATACAGGCTCAAGTTTTGAAGGTATGGGTGCAAGCAGAGAAGTGATGTTTTCAGCCCTTACTGAGCCTGCCTTTCTGGTTGGTCTGGCTGCAATTTCCAAACAGACACATTCGCTGTCACTTACTGGAATGCTTGCAGGGGCCGATACTGCATTGTGGAGTCATATTGGGCCGGTACAGTTGCTTGTAGCTTTTTCGGTTTTTATTGTTTTCCTGGCAGAAAATTCTCGAATGCCCGTTGATGACCCGAACACGCATCTGGAACTGACGATGATTCACGAAGTAATGGTGCTTGATAACAGCGGAGCAGACCTTGGATTTATTACTTATGCCGCAGCCATAAAAATGTGGCTGCTTAGTACGGTATTAGTTGGAATCTTAGTTCCACACAACGGCAATGCCTGGATAGATATAAGCACTGCTGTCGCAGCAGTATTCATATTGGCTGTGTTGGTAGGAGTTGTTGAATCTTCTATGGCAAGGCTAAAACTTTTGCATGTGCCACAGATACTTTTTATCGCAAACGCCCTTTCAACATTAGCGTTAATCCTGGTCTTACGGTGAGTTTTATGACTAACCTGGTAGATACCGTTATTATACTTGTTATATTGACAAACTTCATGCTTCTTGGTTCAAGCAGGCTAAGAAGATGTATTCGTGTTACTGCGCTGCAGGGGATATTATTAGGAATTCTGGCTATTTTGATGGAAGACGGCACACCGACTATTCACTTGATATTGCTTTCAGCAGCTATCATTTGCCTTAAGGGCATTATATTTCCATTTCTACTTATACGAACGCTGCGGGATTTGAATGTTCAATATGAAGTCGAACCATTTGTAGGTTACGGGACATCACTTGTTCTATCGCCGTTAGTATTGGTTGTCTGTATATGGCTTGGCTCGCAACTGTCATTACCAATGGGAGTCACATCCTCTCTGGTAGCCCCTGTGGCATTTTTCACCATAACATGCGGTTTGTTCCTGATTGTCAGCCGAAAGAAGGCATTGACTCAGGTTCTTGGTTACCTTGTTCTGGAAAACGGCATATATGTATTTGGTGCGTCAATAGCAACCATACAGCCTGTTCTGGTAGAACTTGGTATTTTGCTGGACGCGTTTGTGGCTGTCTTTGTTATGGGAATTGCAATTTACCATATCAACCGTGAGTTTGAACATACAGATGTGGATAGATTGAATAGATTGAAAGGTTAATGCCGGATGAATCCTGGAATTCTGCTATGGATTATTCTCCTGTTGCCTGTTGTTGGAAGTGGCATCTGTCAGATATTGCGCTCTCCCAAAAATGTTATGAACTTTGTTTGTTTCGTGATGGCATTGATTGGAATTCTGGAGGTTGTTACTGCCGGAGTGGTTTTCTCGAGGAACACAATTTTTTCATGTGGCGAATGGTTTTATATGGATGCCCTGTCAGCATACCATCTGATTGTTATGGCTCTTGTTTTTTGCATGAGCTCGCTTTACGGCATGCGTTACTTTGACAAGGAAATTCACGAAGGAATATTTACACTAAAATTAGCCAAGAGATATGGAACACTATGGTTTGCTTCTCTTGCCGCAATGACGCTGATCCTGGTATCAAACAATCTCGGCATGATGTGGGTTGGAATGGAAACCACAACGCTTGTAACAGCCTTCCTTATCTGTACTCGTGCAAGCAAAGCCTCGATTGAAGGGATGTGGAAATACCTTATAGTATGTTCGGTGGGAATTGCATTCGCTTTTATGGGAACGCTTTTCATTGCCGCTGCGACTTACAAATTCCAGGGAAGCATTTCCGGCAATGGAGTTTTCTGGACACAACTTCAAATGCATGCCGGTCTGTTAGACCCTAAATTGGCACAGATCGGATTTTTGTTTATTTTTGTTGGTTACGGCACAAAGGCAGGCCTTTCTCCAATGCACACGTGGTTGCCGGACGCACATAGTCAGGCCCCATCACCTGTTTCGGCGGTATTCTCAGGCTTTATGCTCAATGCAGCACTTTATTGTATTATGCGATACACCTCACTGATTAAATTAGTGCCCGGCAATGAAAATCTTAGCCGAGATCTGTTTCTCATTTTTGGTACTTTTTCAATTGTAGTTGCGGCAGCTTTTATACTTTTACAGCATGACCTCAAGCGACTGCTTGCATATCACAGTGTAGAACATCTTGGCATTATCGCAATTGGTATGGGAATGGGGTCTTTGGGAATTTTCGCAGCTTTATTCCATACACTAAACCACTCTATATGCAAATCGTTAGGTTTTTTTTGTGCTGGCCGACTTGGACAAATATATGGAAGCTATGATATGCGAGGGATGACGGGAGCTTTACGGCTGTCTCCTCTATGGGGCGGTGGACTTTTAGGCAGTCTTTTGGCTCTTATTGGAATAGCCCCATTCGCATTGTTTATGAGTGAGCTTTTAATTGTCAAAGCAGCTATAGCAACAAATGTAATCTGGGTGTTGGTAGTCTTTCTTTTAGGAAGTTGTATTATATTTGCGGCAGCATTGAAACACGTAATCAGTGTAGTGTATGGCACGCCGCCGGTATTAGATTTTAAACCTCGCCGCTCATCAATTGTGGATACAGGCATTGTGGTATTTTCGCTTGGTGTGCTGTTGGTACTTGGCCTTTGGATGCCAAAGAGCTTACATGAAATACTTTGCCGAGCAGCAAACATTATAGAAGGAATAGATGTGGCGACTATTGTATGTGTAAAATGACAAAGCAATGGAGTTTGTTGATGCAGAACATATTGTCAGTTTCAGTATATAACGGGCAAGCGATAGATTTGCAGGGAATTCCGCAACTTTCGATAGCCCAGTTCACGACAACCATCATCGGTGCTGTCGAATCAGGGTGTCGTATTGCATCCTTGTTTGCAGTGTTTTCGAAAACTGATAAAGGACGCCTTTATGTTGTTCTTGCCCGTGAGGACACCGGGAAGTTATATATATTATCTGCTGATGTGACCGATAGTTACCCATCAATTACTACTGATTGCCCGCAGGCACATTTGTTTGAGCGTGAAATTGCCGAGCAGTGGGCCATTAGGCCAGTTGGACATCCATGGCTTAAGCCTGTGCGTTTTCATCAGCCTTATCGTGATGCCCCTGATATATGGGGAAGAGAGAAAAACAAAAAAATACTTCCATCTGTTATGGAATTTTTTCAGAGTGACGGCGACGAAATTCATGAAGTTGCCGTAGGCCCTGTCCATGCCGGAATAATCGAGCCCGGTCATTTTCGATTTCAATGTTATGGCGAAAACGTGGTCAATCTGGAAATTTCGCTCGGTTTTCAGCATCGCGGCATTGAGCGTAGTTTGATTGGCGGTCCCAATAAGAGAACGTTACATTATATGGAGACCTTAGCAGGTGATACAACTGTCGGACACAGCACCGCCTATTGCCACATCCTTGAATCTCTTGCCGAATGCAGCATTTCGCCCGGAGCACAAACTATACGTGCGATAGCGTTGGAATTGGAAAGGCTGGCTAATCATACGGGAGACCTTGGAGCACTTGCCGGAGATGTGGGTTTTCTTCCTACAGATTCTTTTTGTGGCCGTATTCGTGGGGATTTTCTGAATATGACCGCATTAATCTGTGGTAACAGATTCGGACGGGGTTTAATAAGACCGGGAGGGGTTGCATTTGACCTGAAGAACAAGAGGGTATGGCAACTACTGGAAAAGCTTGTCCGAGCAGCAGCAAAGGATGTGACAGTGGCAGTCAACTTGCTTTGGAATAACCCTTCGGTGATGGCGAGATTTGAAAAGACAGGAACAGTTTCCTCTGAATTGTGCCGCAAATTAGGTTTTGTGGGAGTAGCAGCAAGAGCGTGTGGAATTGAATGTGATACAAGGTTCAATTTCCCTTTTGGAACGTTTCAGTTTGCACATATTCCAGTTTCGACCTGGCATACGGGAGATGTCTTCGCAAGGGCTTATGTCAGATGGCTTGAAATACAAAGGTCAATAACGTTCATCCAGAATCAGATAGAGATGCTCCATGAAAGCAAAATAGAAAAGCCGGAAATTGGTGCTCTTGCCCCTGAAAAGCTGGCGGTTTGCCTGGTTGAAGGATGGCGTGGTGAGATTTGTCATGTAGGTATAACTGATGTTGAGGGGCACATAAGCCATTATAAAATTGTCGATCCTTCGTTTCACAATTGGACTGGTTTGGCCATGGCTTTGAGAGAACAGCAGATTTCTGATTTCCCGCTTTGCAACAAAAGTTTCAATTTATCTTATTGTGGTTTTGATCTGTAAGGTGACCAAATGATAAGAGCATTAATATCGCGATTACAACAGGGACATAGAACGCTCTTGTTTCCGAAAACCGAACCTGAGCTTCCGGAAAGATTCTGTGGCAGGCCGACTGTAAATCCTGCCAAATGCCCCACTGATTGTAAGCTTTGCATTGACGTATGTCCCACAGATGCTCTTAAAAAGGAAAATGGTATTTTGACAATCGATTTGGGACGATGCCTGTTCTGTGCACGATGTGCCCAGGATTGTCCAACCGAAGCAATAAAATTTAGCCGTGAATATCGCCTTGCTGGAAGGTTAAAAAATGATCTAATTCTTTCCGGCCCTGAAATGAAATTGGTTGATGCTTTGGACAAAAAAACAAAAGCTCTTTTTGGGCGGTCCTTAAAGTTGAGGCAGGTCTCCGCCGGTGGCTGTAATGCCTGCGAAGCTGATACAAATGTTTTAAGCACTGTTGTTTTTGATCTTGGCAGGTTCGGCATTCAATTCGTAGCTTCACCGAGGCATGCCGATGGCTTGCTTATTACAGGCCCTGTTACCGAGAATATGCAACTTGCTCTGAAGAAAACTTATGATGCTGTCCCTGATCCTAAAATAGTCATTGCCGTTGGCGCCTGTGCCATCTCCGGTGGTATATATGTAGATCACCCTCAGGTTAATAATGGTGCTGACACAATAATACCTATTGATCTTTATATTCCAGGCTGTCCCCCGCATCCATTAACAATTCTTGATGGACTGCTGAGACTGCTTGGAAAAATAAATTAGGCGTCTTAGGATAACGTACAATATTTTTCGCACAATTTTATAGGATCCCGAAATTCAATCTGAAACGCAACACTTGGGTTTGCTCCAGAAGACCTCTGTCGGGGTCCGATAGTTTAAACATTTACGTGGTCGATTATTCAACAATTCAACGGCCTTGTCAAGTGCAGACTGCTCGATCGATCTGGAATCCTTTGGGGAAGAACTGACGCAACAGGCCGTTGGTGTTCTCATTGGTGCCGCGTTTCCAGCTATGGTACGGTCTGGCAAAATAACTCCGCATATCCAAGTCGCAAGGGGAAATTCATAGTGGGCCGCCAAACGAGCCGGAAGAAGTTTCGTCAGAAATGCAAAGAGATGAACGACTGGCTTAGGAAGATACGGAATCACAAGAAGGCAAAGGAATGGTGGCCGACATTGGCAGCCAAGCTCCGTGGACACTATCAATATTATGGTGTTAGCGGCAATATGCGGTCGCTTAATCGGTTTTAAAGACCGTGCGACTGACGCGAAAATGGCTGAACCGTCGCAGTCAGCGTAAACGGTTCTATTGGAAAGGTTTATTTATGAAATTGCCGCGAAGGATGGGGAAGATGGTGGTCTAAGAGTCCACCCTACCGGAGAAAATGGCGGGGGTGGCACTTTAGCCGGTTCTGTGATTGACGGGCGGGGGTGGCAATATATAATGCTGTTGTTCAATTTGAAGGCAGTAGGAGGAAGGCAATGGGCGCTAGTGGTACGGCTATGAATAGAAGTTCTTTAAAGTCTGAGGTTCAAGTGTCGCATGGGTTATCTTTATCGGCTGGAGATTCGCAGAAGATATCTCATCTTCTTGTGATTTATCTGTCGCTGGCCCTGGTTGTATTTATCGCTTTTGAGCAGGTTCGGCGAAATGAGTTTGTTAACTACGATGACCAGGTCTATGTGACCCAAAATAAACATGTTCTGAGCGGGCTGTCTGGGGAAAATATCAGGTGGGCTTTTACTTCGGGCTATGCCAGCAACTGGCATCCTTTAACGTGGCTGAGTCATATAGTGGATTGTGAGTTGTTCGGTCCGAATCCTTACCGTCATCATTTGACCAACCTGTTTTTTCATATAGCGAGCACTTTAGTGCTGTTTACGGTTTTACGCAAGATGAGCGGTAAGGTGTTTTTCAGCGGTTTTGTGGCGGCGGCTTTCGGGCTGCATCCGATGCATGTCGAGTCCGTGGCATGGATCGCTGAGCGCAAGGATGTACTGAGCGGTTTTTTCTGGATGCTGACAATGTGGGCGTATGTTTATTATGTGGAGCAACCTAAGTTCGCGAAATATGCGCTGATGTTTTTTTTGTTCGTTTTGGGGCTTATGGCCAAGCCGATGGTCGTGACTTTACCATTCGTACTGCTGCTTTTGGACTACTGGCCTTTGCGTCGTTTTGGCAGGGAGAAGGTGTTTTATCTGGTCATAGAGAAAATACCTTTGTTTTTGCTTTCGGTAATCTCAAGTTGGATTACTTTTGTGGTGCAGAGCGAAAGCGGGACGGTCAGGGCAATCGAGGCACTTTCTGTGACGGCGCGTATCGCCAATGCTTCTATCGCTTATGTGCAATATATCGAGAAAATGATCTGGCCGAGCCGATTGGCAGTTTTCTATCCCCATGCGGGAGAGAAGGTGGCGATTTGGCAGGCTGTGATCGCAGGGGCGCTCCTGCTAAGTATAACCATTTTTGTGATAAGGTATGCTCGAAAGTACGGGTATCTGCTGACCGGGTGGCTGTGGTATCTTGGGACTCTTGTGCCTGTTATCGGGCTGGTTCAGGTGGGAGACCAGGCCCTGGCAGATCGCTATAGCTATATACCTTTTACGGGGCTGTTTATTATCATAGGGTCGGGACTTAACGATATTTTGTCAAAGTGGCGGTATCGAAGGATTATTCTTGGCGCGTTAGTAACGATAGCTTTGTCGGCTTCGCTAATATGCACTCGCTTTCAAGTTCTTTACTGGCGAAACAGCGTAAGGCTTTGTGAACACGCGATTGACGTGACCGAGGATAATTTTTCGGTGTACAGCGGATTGGGCGATGCACTCAAATCGCAGGGCAGGCTTGACGAGGCAATCGGCAGCTACTATAAAGCACTGGAGGGCAGGGCCAAAGACGAAAGAATACATAACAACCTTGCCAATGCGCTTAGAGAGCAGGGCAGGCTCGGGGAGGCGGTCGGTCACTATTATAAGGCACTACAATCCAAGCCGGACTATGCGGTGGCACATAACAATCTGGGCGAAGTGCTGAAAATACAGGGTGAGGTTGATGAGGCAATTCAACAATTTAATTTGGCAAAGCATTTCGATCCAGACTATGCAGAGGCATACGGCAATTTGGGCGACTGCTTTTTTAAGACGGGCAAGATAGACGACGCGATCGAGTGTTATTCGAAGGCTGTCGAACTGGAACCCGATAATCCATCGTCACATTGTAACCTCGGTAATGTCCTTGCGATCAGCGGCAGATTGACCGATGCGGTCGAGCGTTACAAAATGTCTTTGGAGATACGGCCTAATGATGCCAAAACGCTGAGTAACCTCGGCAATGCCCTTTTGGGATTAGAGAGGCTTGAAGAGGCCGAGGCAAAGTATATTGAGTCGCTGAAAATCGGCGTAGACAATGCTGTGACACATCTTAATCTGGGTATATGCCTGCAGAAACAAGGACGATTCGATGAAGCGGAAAGAGAATACAACATCGTCCTTTCAATCGATCCGCAATACGAAGCCGCACGCAGGGCACTTGATGGGCTGGGGAAATACCGGCAAGGATCGGGGAAATAAGGTGGTGTGCGCGGCATAATCGCTTTGTGAATAAGTGGTTATGGCGGCAGTGGTGGTTGGTTCGGTTCTGTGTTGACGGGTTTGGCAAGCAATGTATAATGCTCTTGTTTGAGAACAGTTGAGTAGCTAACTAACTAACCTAACGGAAAGAAAGTAACTAACGGAAAGGGATAACATAATGAAAAAGCTGATCGTTGTATGTGTCGTGGCATTGGCTGTGGCGTCGTGCGAACCTTTGCCTCAACAAAGTCTTTTTAATGGCAAGGACTTGAGTGGATGGCATGTCGATGTTCCTAAAATGGATAACGATCCAAGTGTGAAAAGTCCGTTCATTGTTCGTGATGGGTTGCTCGTGAGCCTGGGTAGTCCCGGCGGACATCTCATTACCAATGCGGTCTATGAGAACTATCGGCTTGAGGTTGAATATCGTTTTGCCGGGCAGCCTGGAAACTGCGGGGTTCTTGTCCACTGCTCAACCGGACGTGCCCTGTATGGCATGTTTCCTAAATCCATCGAAGCACAAATGTCCCACAAGGATGCCGGCGACTTTTGGTGCATTGTCGAAGATATCAGTGTACCCGATATGGAAAGCCGACGCGGGGCTAAGGAGAATTGGGGTACGACGGAAGGAAAACTGCGTCGAATTCCCAATCTGACAGATGACTCCGAAAAACCAGCCGGCGAATGGAATACTATGATTATAGAATGCCTTGGTGACTCCATTATGGTATGGGTTAATGGCGATCTTGTTAATCATGGGTTTGGTTGTACCGCGAAAAAAGGGCAAATTGCTCTGCAGGCGGAAGGATCAGAAGTTGAATTCCGAAAGATACAGTTGAGCCCTATTAGCAAATTCAGCGCCGCGAGTGGATGAATGGATGAATAGAATAATCGAGAAGTTTCGTGATAATTGTCGCGGGTTCTGGCGGGCTTATCGCTGGTTTATCGTGGCGTTTGTGGTCGCGGTGTTCTGCGATGTGGCCAGTACCGTGTACTTCATGACGCAAGAATCGGCGCCAGACGAGGTACATCCCGCAATACGGTTGGTGTCCCGGTTGCTTGGGCCAGTAATCGGGCCGTTGGTTGGCGGTATCGGCAAAGCGGCGGCGGGGATAGTGGTGGCGATCTATTGCAGACAATTCGCAGTCTATATTTTTGTGCTGGCCGCGATTATTTCTTTTTGGGCCGCGTGGTATAATGTCTGGGGTATAAATATCTATGAGCCAAATATAGTCAGGTGGTTACCGTGGTAGTTTTAGTCTCGGCGGTGGCGAGGGTGGTTAAGGCTGGTCTGTTTATTTGATTGTTGCTATGCGTTCGATGATTAATTAAGGAAACGGGGAAATTTGGTTGTTGCGAGTATATCTGTTTTTTGTGTTGGCGTCAACCTCATTTTTTTTCTGAGTGGGTGGGGTGGAATTTATTGAGAAAACTCAAAATTCGCTTGCAAAAATCTATTTCTGGGGTTAAAAGACGTTGGTAGTGTGCTCTTTTTTCGTAAAACATTGATATTTTCAAGGATAGCGAAAGGTGACAAGCATGAATCTTAATCGAAAACTGAGAATGGGTATGGTTGGCGGCGGTCCGGGGGCGTTTATTGGGAATGTGCACCGTAAGGCAGCTCGTATGGACGGTGGTATCGAACTGGTGGCTGGGGCGTTCGATATAAATCCGCGTAAGTCGAAACAGATGGGCAAAGAACTGTGCCTCGATGACAAACGGGTATATCGTACTTATGAGGAGATGGTCGAAAGTGAAAGTAAACTGGGGCCGGATGAAAGGGTCGATTTTGTTACGATCACAACGCCGAATAACTGGCATTTTCGGATGGCTCGCGACTTTCTGGAAGCCGGGTTCCATGTTATGTGCGAGAAACCGATGACGTTCAATGTCCAAGAGGCACGAGACCTGGTAAAACTCGTTAGTCAGACGGGTAAGGTGTTCGGACTGATGCATAACTATACGGGGTATCCGATGGTTAAGCTGGCCCGCGATATGGTTCGCCAGGGCGATCTGGGCAAGATTCGCAAGATTGTGGTGCAGTATCCGCAGGGTTGGCTCTCCACGTTTTTAGAGAAGACCGGTCAGCAACAGGCGGCGTGGCGGACCGATCCGAAACAAAGCGGCGCTTCAGGGTGCGTAGGTGATATCGGGACACACGCGGAAAATATGGCTGAGTATGTCACAGGGTTGAAGATGACGCACCTCTGTGCGGACCTGACCACGTTTGTCAAAGGGCGTAAACTGGAAGATGACGGCAACTGTCTGATCCGCTACAATAACGGTGCCAAGGGTGTGCTGCATTCGAGTCAGATTTCCATCGGTGAGGAGAACGGTCTGGCGATCTGGGTGTATGGTGAAGAAAAGGGTCTGGAATGGCATCAGGAACATCCGAACTATCTGTACGTTAAGGAACCGAATGGTCCGGTGCAGGTGTGGCGGCGCGGTAATGATTATGTCGGTGCGAAAAGCGCGGCGGCGGCCCGTGCTACGCGGCTGCCGTTCGGTCATCCGGAGGCGTTTTTCGAGGCGATGGCCAATATCTATTGCAACTTCGCCGATACCATTCGTGCCAAGCTGACGCGCAGCAAGGTGGACCCTCTGGCTCTGGATTTTCCGAGTGTAAAGGACGGACTGCGCGGGATGCTGTTTTTGGATACTGTTCTGGCCAGCACCAAGAGCAAACAAAAATGGACTAAGATGAAAAAATAAAGCAATAGGCAATAGGCACGAGGGGGGAGGAAGAGGAAGAAGGCACGAGTAGTCGTGATGTTTCTGTTGAATGGAAATTGGGTTAAAAAAAACGCGGAAGTTGACTTTAAGGAGATGGCAGAAAATGGAAATTTCACAAGATAAATCTAAGCAGCAGGGGCGAAGCATTACCCGACGTGATTTTATTGGTACTGCCGCGACAGCGGCGGCGTTTACGATTGTTCCGCGGTCGGTGCTTGGAGGTCCGAACGATACTGGGCCAAGTGGGCGAATTAACGTGGCTATTATCGGCACGGGCGGTCAGGGGATAACCAATATCAAGAATCTTCTGAGACTGCCGGATGTACAGGTGGTGGCCCTTTGCGATGTCAACGAGGAAAGTGATTACAGCCAGTTCTACTACAGTGGTACAGCCGGGCTTAAGCCGGCTACTAAGATTGTGCAGGAACACTACGGTCAACAGACGGCAAGTGGAAGTTACAAGGGTTGCACGACATATATCGATTTTTACGAAATGCTGGAAAAGGAAGAAAAAAATATTGACGCAGTGCTGGTGGCTACGCCAGACCATGTTCATGCAGTAGCGTGTATGGGTGCGATCAAGAAAAAGAAGCATGTGTACTGTGAAAAGCCGCTGGCTCATTCGATCTACGAAGTGCGTATGGTTACTGAGGCGGCTCGCAAAGCAGGGGTCGTTACGCAAATGGGTAATCAGGGTCATTCGGATGAAGGGATTCGCCTGACGGTCGAGTGGATTCGCGATGGGGCGATCGGGCCGATACGTGAAATACACGCCTGGACCGGCGTCGGTGGTGAAGGATGGTATAAAGGGAATGGCAGACCCGATGATACCCCGGCGGTCCCCGCCGGACTGGACTGGGATCGTTGGCTGGGACCCGCACCGTATCGGCCGTATCATATTGCTTATGCGCCGTACCGGTGGCGTGGATGGTGGGACTTCGGGACAGGTGCGATAGGCGATATGGCCTGTCATAATACCGATCCGGCGTTCTGGGCGCTTGATCTGGGTCATCCTGAAAGCGTGGAGGCATGCTCGACAAGACTCAACAATGAAACGGTGCCGGAAGCGGCGGTCTATTATTATAAGTTCGCGGCTCGTGGTGCTCAGCCGGCGGTTACGATGGCGTGGTACGACGGCGGTATGATGCCGCCGCGGCCGAGGGAACTGGAACAAGGCCGGGAAATGGGCGGGAACGGCATCTATTTCGTAGGCGATGACGGTGTGATAAAATGCGAAGGTTGGGGCGGGCCGCCGCGAATAATACCGGAAACTAAAATGAAGGCATACAAACGACCGGCTAAGACGATTGCCCGAACTGAAGGACATCACCGCGATTGGATCGATGCCTGCAAGAGCGGCGGAAAAGCCTGCAGTAATTTTGATTATGCCGGGCTGTTGACGGAAGTGGTATTATTGGGTAATGTTGCGCTGCGAACGGGTAAGAAACTGGAGTGGGACGGACCTAACATGAAAGCTACGAATGCGCCGGAGGCAGATAAATATATTCGGCCGGCGTATCGCGATGGATGGAGTTTGTGAATGAGTAGATGAGTAGATACAGATTAAGGAGAATATTAAATGGCTAGACCGGTAACACTTTTTACGGGACAGTGGGCTGATTTGCCCCTGGAAGAGTTGGCTCCAAAGGCTGCTGCATGGGGCTATGATGGATTGGAACTTGCCTGTTGGGGCGATCATATGGAGGTGGATAAGGCGGCGAAGGATCCGAGCTATTGTAAGAAACAGCTCGGCATTCTGAAAAAGAACAACCTTGGGGTTTATTCGATCAGCCATCATCTGGCGGGTCAGTTGGTCTGCGATTTGAATAACGATGCCAGATCGGATGGGTTTGCTCCGGCTGATTGCGCGGGCAATGCCGAGAAGAAACGGAAGTGGGCGGTGGAGACGATGAAAAACACAGCTAAGGCGGCTAAGAACATGGGCGTCAAGGTGGTGAACGGATTTACCGGTTCGAGCATTTGGCATATGATCTACAGTTTTCCGCCGGCCAGCAACGAAATGATCGAGGAAGGCTTTAAGTACTTTGCCAAGATGTGGAACCCGATACTGGATGTGTTCGACGAGTGCGGTGTGAAATTTGCTTTGGAAGTTCACCCAACAGAGATAGCCTTCGATATTGTCACTGCCAAACGTGCGCTGGAAGCTATCGGTAATCGTGAGGCTTTCGGTTTTAACTTCGATCCGAGCCATCTGCACTGGCAGTTGGTCGATCCGGTTCGCTTTCTTAACGAGTTTTCGGATCGCATATATCATGTTCACATGAAAGACGCGGCCCTGCAAATCGATGGTTATACAGGGATATTGGCATCGCATCTGAACTTCGGTGCTCAGCAGCGTGGCTGGGATTTTCGTTCTCTGGGTCACGGCGGCGTCAATTTTGAAGAGATCATCAGAACGTTTAATCACATTGGTTATACCGGCCCTCTTTCGGTGGAATGGGAAGATTGCGGCATGGAGCGCGAACATGGGGCTAAGGAGGCGTGCGAGTTCGTAAGGGATTGCGATTTTGCTCCGTCTAATATAGTTTTTGACGAAGCATTTGATAAATAGTAAGAAGGCATACGGCAGTCTGTTTGAGCTATTGCCATGCCCGCGTAAGTGTGGCATGGTGCCCGGCCAATGAGAGTGTCTGGGTGTGATGTGAGCTACAAGTTCATATCGTATTTTTCTTTGAGCCATTTTTTTAATGTGGTCATCGCTTTTTGTGGTCGGTCGTCGTGCCATGCAAGGACTTCGATGACATTGGTTATAGCCGGATCGGGCTGCTGTTCGCCGTGGCGCAGGAGCCAGATTTTGTCGATGTCGCTACGTTTGAAACCTTCGACCATGATCAGGTCGTAGCCTGGTCCGAGCCTTTGTATCGCCTGTTCGAGTGAGAATTTCCGCTGCGTCCGCTCGTTGGAGTCCGCCTGCGTGGCGTGAGTGTCGGGAGGCAGATGCGTTCGGGTGAAGACCGAGCGGCCGTCGTAGCCGAGAACAGAAGCTCCGGCCTGGTAAAAACGATATGTGTCAGTTTGCGGCTGATCGAAATGTACAGGCTCTCGTTGATGTTTGATGACCGCGACGGTCATGCTCCGTTCAACCAGGTCCCTGAGCAGTGTTTCGATCAGCGTTGTTTTGCCGGATCCTTTGAAACCGCTGATTCCTAATACCGGCGTTAAAGTTCTGTTCGTCATGTGTATTACCTGAAAAACGACAATTCGGCGGTACTCGGCATATATTTTATAACTAAGTATCTATAAAGCAGTTACGTGTGTTTGTCAACTCAAAACGGTCGATCCATAAACTACCTTATTTGGTGCTTCGAAGTCCAGTGTTTTTTCCGGGTAAGGTCACCTTCCGGGTCAATTATTTTTCGACAAAGAACTTGACTTATCCGGAGGAATAGACGATTATGGTGCATTATACAGATATAATTGGGCGATGTGTATCGGAGTGCGATTTCGCACTTTTTCTTGTTTGTTCTTTATACGCAAAGATAAAAAAGGGCCTTTTGGATGCAAAACCCATAATTTTAGTTACCAGCGGACCAATTGTCGAAGTTGTATAAAAATACTTTTTTGCGTAACAGGCCCTCTTGAATGAAAATTGGGCTCAAAAAACTGCGAAAGTTTACTCGGAATGTTTGACAGAAAAGATGCTACCATAAAAAGGGAAATAAGATGAAATCACAAGAACGACATAAACTTAAAGAAAATGAGTTTGCAGAATGGATTGTTGGGCTTCCGACGTATCTGCGTGAACACGGCAGTCGTATAATCGGCGTAGTCATGATTGCACTTGCAGTGTTGGTGGGGGGGCATTGGATGTGGGGCGCCAAGGCGACGGCAAGAAATAGACAGGCCGGCCAATTGCAGAGCCTGATGGTCAATTCGGACATGATGCAAAGGACGGCGGTGGAAGATGCGCGGATGGGGGATGCGTCAATAGGCGGGCGGTTGTATGACACTGAAAAGCTGGTGGGGCCGTTGCGGGAATTGTCGCAAGCCGGCGCAGGTAGCCCGGTGGGGATGATGGCGATGCTGCAACAGGCGGAAGTCATGCGTACAGAACTGCTTTTTTCAAGCAGTCCGATGAGTCCTACGGATAAGGAGCAGTTGTGCCGGGAAGCAGAAAAGCTTTATGAGCAAGTTAAACTGCAATATCCGGGCTGTGCGACGGCGGTGGGTATGGCGAGTTTCGGTCTGGGTCTGCTGGCTGAGGAACGGGGAGAACAAGACAAGGCCAAGAAGATTTATGAAGGTATAATATCCGAGGAGGAAGGTCTGTTGGCAGGTACGGTTTATCCGATGCAGGCTCAAAAACGGCTGAGGGTGCTCGATGAGGTTGTCTGTACTATAGAATTTCCCGCGGCGCCGATAGAAGAGATTCCAGAATTGGAATTTGGCGGTGGTTCGGAAAATGGGCCGGCGGCCGAGGTGGGGACGGAACCGGGAGCAGTGACGCCAACGGAACCGGGAGCAGTGACACCAACGGAACCGGAAGCAGTGACGCCAACGGAACCGGGAGCAGTGACACCAACGGAACCGGAAGCAGTGATACCAACGGAACCGGAAGCAGTGGCACCAACGGAACCGGAGGCAACCGAGGGCGAGGTAATCGAAGCGCCGAAGGCAGAATGACCGGTATTTGCCAATACACAAGCAGCACTATGTCTATTTGGGCTAACCCGCACTACAGGTGAGAGCTTTGATTTTTTGTGACAGAGCAGGATACCAGCATTGACCAGGAAGATCAGTCCATCGAGGACGAAGATGGGGCGCAGCATGAGAGTCTGACCATAAAACGGTTGCCGGAGAACCGGCGGATCGATAAATATCTTAGCGGCCGTTTTCCGAATTTTTCGCGCGCGTTGATCCAACGCTTGATCCGTGAGGAAGCGGTGACGGTAAACGATCAGCCGATCAAGTGCAGTTATCAGCTTTGCCTGAGGGACCGGGTCGATCTGATTCTGCCGCCACTTGCGACAAACGAGATTCCTCCGGAAGATATTCCCCTTGAGATTATCTACGAAGATGAGCATATTCTGGTGCTGAACAAGCAGGCGAATTTGCTTGTGCATCCTGCGCGAGGCAATAAGGGCGGTACACTGGTTAATGGGTTGGTTCGTTACAGTAATTCTCTCTCGAAGGTGAACGGTGATTTTCGGCCCGGTATTGTGCATCGTCTGGACCGTAATACGACAGGCGTGATAATAACAGCCAAGAGCGATACGGCTCATTGGCGGCTGGCATATCAGTTCGAACATCGTCAGACTCGTAAGGTGTATGTGGCGTTGGTTCATGGGACAATCGAGTTGGACGCGGATGTGATATCGCTGCCGTTGGGTCGGCATTGGCGTGTGCGTGAGAAATATGCGGTCCGGATGGACGGCGGCAAAGAAGCGGTAACGGCGTACCAGTTGGAAAAACAATATCGAGGTTACGCATCGGTGAAACTTATGCCCAAGACGGGTCGAACACATCAGTTGCGTGTACATCTCAGTGCGATCAAACATCCGATCGTGGCCGATACGGTGTACGGGGGCAAGATGATGACGCTGGAGCAATTGGCCGGCGGGGAGGCGTTGCCACAGGAGGATGAGGCTGGTGGCCGGTTTGGACCGGACGATTTTGTAATCGGCCGGCAGGCGTTGCATGCGGCGGAGCTGTATATTCACCATCCGATCAGCGGGAAGGAGATGCACTTTGAGGCGCCGCTGCCAGAGGATATGCGATTGCTGGTGGAACTGCTGGAGCGGTATCGTCAGATTGTACCCAAGTGTGTATAGGAGTTTTGGTATCCAACCATGCACAATGGCTTCTGGCTTCCATAACTCTTTAAGTTGCAATAGATTACAAATATCCAATTGTTGTAAGCATATATTATATTTGGTGTACAGGGGGGTGAAAAAGGTAAAAAGCTGGTGGCCGGGGAAGAACGAGAGGTCATAAGCGTGAGTCTGGGGGGTAACAAGCGTGAGGACGAAAAAAAACTTAAAAAAGTAGTCCAATAATTGTTGACGGCTGCAAGTTTTTTTTATATAATCATACTGTCATTTTGTGGATAGACGCCAGTTAGCAAAGGTTTCTCAGAGAGGAGTCAGGATCATTTTTCAAGGAAGGGTTTTTTGTCTAAGTCTTTTCGAGATGGGGGTTTGCGCGAGTTGTGTGTCTTGTGGGTGAGGCTGTGTGGAAGGGAATTCTCGATAATTAGAAAAAGTGATGGTTGTGAAAAGGTTTCATTTTGTCGCAGTTTCTGGATGTGGGCATCGGTATTTGTCAAAAATTTGGCGGAAGGTGTGGAATCTGTCTGTGCCATTGACGATGTTTTTAGTGGATTAACGTAGTTTGGCGCAGTTTTTCATATACGTATCGTGAATGAGGTTTGGAGACAGTTTTTTGCCGTTTTTTAGCATATTTTTTTCAGGAGGACAAGTTATGAAAAGAAGTAGTTTATTGATGTTTTTGGTTTGTGCGCTGACATTATTGTTCGGCGTAGCGCCGTTGGTTCAGGCCGACTGGAACCAAGGAGATTCGCACAAGATGCACTATCCGCAGTTGCCCATGATCGATGGCGGATGGGATGTGTGTCTCTGTTGTCAGTGGCTTGCAGACGATTTTGTTTGCAGTGAAACCGGCCCGATCACGGATATTCATTTCTGGGTTTCCTTTAAGGAGGATATGGAATTCCCACTTAACGATCCCACTATGTGGGATATCACTATCAGGGATGATGCGGGGGGAATGCCGGGAGCTATAAGATGGGCATTCTCCGGAGGCAAAATCGTAACCAGGCTTTACGGCGGGGGTGCTCAGGGTTGGCTATGCCCAAGTCCACCTCCTTTGGCCATCCCGCCCTTTCCATTTCCTGATCATTATGACGTCTATCAGGTAAATATCACGGATTTATTGGAACCGATGATCCAACAACGAGATACAACGTACTGGCTGGTTATAAAGGCCAATCTGTTTTGGCCGCCGCCTCCATCAGTTGGCTGGAAACAGGCAACATCAGCACATAAGTCTCCTGCCATGTATGATTTCGGTATGGGTTGGATGCCGATTTTTATGGCAACTCCCGATACCCAGGAGATATATGACCTTGCGTTTGTGATTACCGGTGGATATGAAGAAGATGATCTGGATTTTGGAGATGCTCCTGAACAGAATACCGCAGGTGGGCCGACACTGTATCCGACCAAACTGCCGAACGGCGCCCGTCATGTGGCAGATGGCGTTAATTACCTTGGTCAACTTGAGGATATAGAGATGGACGGCCAGCCTACGTTGCCTGCTGATGGTGATGATAACAATCCGCTGGCAGCGGACGATGAAGATGGCGTCATTTTTGTAAACGGTGGATTAACAGCAGGAGTAGGCGAACCTGTTGATGTACTTGTGTCACCGGCTGGTGGTCCGGGCGGATATCTGAACGTCTGGATTGACTATAATGCTGATTTTGACTGGGACGACGCAGGCGAGTACGTACTTGTGGATCAGCCTGTAGCAGGTGGAATGAACAACCTGACGATCACTGCACCGGCTGGTTCTGTTGTCGGGCCTACGTATGCTCGCTTCCGTTATACAACATATCCAATTGCGGGTATCCTTGGATATAGCGGTCAGGCCAGCGATGGCGAAATCGAGGACTACCGTGTGGAGATAATGGAAGAACCGGAAGAAGAATACACCAAGTGGATTCAACGGCCGCATGGTCCGGAACAGGGTTTCGATGAGCAATCGAATATCTGGATACACGAAGAAACGGAGATCATCAAATGGGAGCAACTGCCCGATCCTCAGCTTTCCGGGCTACATAGCCACGACTACGGGGATGACAGCGGTTATTACGGCTGGGTCAAGTGTGCGGACGATTTCATGTGCCAGGGCGGTGATATTACCGATCTGCATTGGTGGGGCAATTATGAAAACAATGATCCGAAAGGCGGGATTGCCTTCTTCCATCTGAGTCTGCACAGATGCGGCTTGCAGCCGCTTCCGTGGCACCTGCCATTGGAACCGGAAGTTTGGGGATGGGATGTTCCGTTCAATATGTGCAACCAGACAGATACCGGTATGGTCAATAATATGGGAGAAACAATCTACTCCTACAAGGTTGATCTGCCGGATCCGTATCCACAGATAGAAGGTGAGTGGTACTGGCTGGATGTGATGGCAAAATCTAATAATCCCGTTAATGCGGCAATATGGCGTTGGCAGGAAGCTCGCCGCGGCCCGGCGCCGCCCATGGGGCACGCACCGGCGGCGCAACGCACGGACAGTTCGCCTTGGTTATCTATCATGTGGCCAGGTGACCCAGAACGCTACAGCGATATGGCCTTTGCGATCACTTCGAAGGATAGCACGACAGTGCCGGAGGTGAACAAGGTGGTTGCGGATGATTTTGTTTCCGATGGTCGTGTGATTAAGAAAGTCCGCTGGTGGGGCAGCTATTTCGATGATCGGTACGAGCCGTTTATCAACCCGATCGAACCGTGGGTCGTTGACGGCTGGATTATCAGCTTCCATCATACCCAAGGTATCGATGGCACGAATCTTGCGTGTCCACCCGATATTATGGCCGGCAGTGTGCATCCGACAGCCCTGGGGCTGTATTTCGCCCCTGCCTATGCGGTGGAGATTATGCCGATGGGATATTGGGACTGCCATGATCATAACGTTTATGGGTATAAGGTTGATTTGAGTCAGTGCTGTCTGATCTGCCAGGAAGTTGATCCGCGTAGCGGGACAGTACCCGCTCAGATTGGCGCGTTTTGTGAGGAAGAATGTTTTGGGTACTGGCTTGACATTGTGGCTGTAGTTGGCGCCACTTGGGAGCCAATCGCCGGCGCCGATGACTGCGATATGATTTACACCGGTCACATGCCTTCTCCGGACGCAGCGGACGGAAGATTCTGGGGTTGGCACACCAGTCCGGATGCGTGTCTGAAACAGGCCTGTAGCGGGCAGATTGTGGATATGACACCACCGACTCCGAATTGCTGGGACTATGGCAACTGGTACAAGGTTCCGTGGCAATGTCCGACACCAGTTCAGCCGCCAGTGAACATGAGCTTTGAGTTGATAACGCCAGAAGAAGAACCGGCCACGTGCTTCGTCGGCACTCAGGCGGAGTTTGCAGTATGGTGTGGCTGGGGTCAACCTGCGAATTGGTGTGGTGACTGCTGGAGACAAGGTGATGTCAATGGCGACTGCCTTGTCACCTTTTCCGGTGACGTAATGATGGCGTATGGTGACTTCCAAAATCCTGGAACGCCTGAGGCCCTCACTGGACGCAGCGATTGGAACATGGATGGACTACTGACGTTCTCTGGTGATGTAATGGCTTTATTTGTGGCCTTTCAGGGTGCTCCTACCTGTCCTGTTCCTTGTACGCCATTGCCGTGATTGTCTTTGGCATAAGGAGAATGTTTTTGTGATGTAATAAGCCCTGCGAGTTACTGTGAAGACGGGACTCGCAGGGTTTCCTTTGCTTAACTCATTGTGAGAACGGGAGTTGGGCGAATTGAGCGTCTTGCGAAAAGGCTTTATTTTGTTGGAGTTTTTACGTATATGTGTGGTGAAGAGAATCGTGAACGGTTTTTTACGGTGTTTTTTTAGGAGGGCAGATTATGAAAAAGGCTAGTTTGTTTTTGTTGTTTGTCGGTGCGATTTTGTGTGCACCGACATTTGTTTGGGCTACTACTGTGACGCTGTCCCCGACGGATGATGCGTATGTGAGTAGCGCTAATCCCGGTTTGAATTACGGCAGTTCCGGTAATTTACTCGTCGGGGATGCATACTCCAACTCGCCGCCGATAATTACCCGCAGCTATCTCAAGTTCGATCTGAGCAGTATTCCCAGTGGTGTTCCGATCATCAGTGCCAAGCTGTATATCGGCAGCACGGGTTCCGGTCCAAACCCCCCGCTTGTTGTAGGCTCTCACTATCTGTCAGACGATTCGTGGAGCGAAGGCGGCATCACTTACAGCAACGCCCCCACCAGTTGGACCAGTGTTTCCACGGACAATGCGGTGGTTGAGAACAAGGATCACAATCTACAGTGTTGCGATTGCTGGGACGTACTCGATGCAGTGGAAGACGATGTGGACGATATTCTCAGTATCGTATTGAAGGCCCACTCCTATTTTGAAGGCAGTCAGAATAGCTGGTGCCAGCTCGCCAGCAAGGAAGACGGCACTGGACAGGGCTACGAGCCCCGTTTGGAGATTACGTACACTGAAGAGGGCGAAGGAAGCTCCATCAGTCCCGGGATAGACTGCTATATTACCGAGAACGCGATGATTATGTTCGGCCCACCTGGAAATCCGCCGCTGCCGGCTGACTTTTTCGGGCCCGGGTCAGACCCTTTTGATGGGATCATAGCACTGAAAGGCAAGCCGCTACCGGGTGGCGTTGTTGACACGTTGATTCAACGCGTAAATGGAGCCGATTTGCCGTCAGGCGGTACGTCTGCTATAGTTGATGTCGAGATGGTAGCATTGAGCCTGACAAGCATTGCCCCGATCAGGGTTACATATTATGGCGGCATGGTCGAATCATTTTTTGATGTGTTTGTAACCATTCCAGAACCTTCCTCTGGTCAGATGTCGATTGTCAGAACACATGAAAATGGCGGCACTTTTTCTATCGACAGCTTTTTCGATATTACGTATCAAATAGAATTTAGAGAACCGGGAACAGGTCAACCAATAGCTACATATATCACACCTCCTCTTAGCCTTTCTGGTTCCAGTAGTTCGTGGCAGGATACACCTGTGAAGGAACCGGAGATCTCTCCGTGCAGTGACAATGACTTCTATCCTAACGGTGAAGATCCGATGACATTAGGCGGTCCGGCCTCAATGCATGAGCTAAAATCACCACAATCCGTGCAAAAATATTTTCTGCTTGCCTGTCAGGAAGATTGATGCCTGCGTCAAAAGTGTTTGTCTGGAAAGAATCTTCATAAATTATTATAAATTCAGGTATTTACGGCAATTTTAAGGTTGACATGCGGATATGGCTATGTATAATGTAAGCTCTTATATAGCAATTACTTGGAGCGATTATGCATAATATTGTAAATCCACGACAAACACGGTTTTTCGACCCATACGACAGAGTCCTGACTGAAAAAACACGCAAAAGTTTACTCGACGATTGGCCCGGTGTTTTTCGCCACGTCATCCTCGAACTTATGCCGGTCGATGTCATCAGCGGACACTTCGATGCGACTATGGGCAGACCGACCAAAGAGCTTTATTCAATCGCTGGGCTGTTGTTGATACAGGAATTCAGAGACTGGACAAAGGATGAAGCTCTCGCTGCTTACCGTTTCCATATGGACATTCATTACGCATTGAATCTTGAGCCTGTAGCCCATGATCTTTCTAAGCGTACCATTGAGCGATACATCAATCTGTTCGAGGAAAATGAATTGGCCAAAGCAACGATGGATGCGATTACCATAAAGCTTGTAGAGGTTCTTGGCATCAAGATTGACAGGCAGCGTCTGGATTCAACCCATATATTCAGTGACATGGCCAGTTTCGGCAGAACGCGTCTTATGGGCGTAGCTATCAAGCGTTTCCTTACTCAGCTCAGACGACATAACAAAGCGGACTACGATGTTTTGGATGAATCTTTACGTAATCGTTATGCGCCAGGCGTCAGCCAGTTATTTGCCGACACCAAAAAGGATAGCGAATCTCGTCGTTTGCTTCGTCAGCAGGTGGCCGAGGATATGTATTTTCTGATAAAACTTTTTGCTGATAATGCACAGCACAACGGCAAAGATACCTACAAAGCAGTTGAACGAATCTTTTATGAGCAGTGCGAAGTTCACGAAGACAAAGTCGGCATAAAGAAAAAGACCGGCGGCAATGTTATGCAGAACCCATCTGATCCTGATGCTTCTTATGACGGCCATAAAGGCCCGGGTTATCAGGCACAAATATCAGAGACCTGCAATCCCCAAAACGAAGTACAGCTTATCACCTCTGTTATACCACAGACAGCGGCAGAGGCGGATTCTAACGCGGTTGAAGAAGTTTTAGACAATTTGACGGCAAATGACCTTTTGCCTGATGAGCTGCTTGTAGATACCGCTTATGCCGGCGATGATAATGTTCAGCTTGCCGAAGAAAAAGGCGTGGAGCTTGTCGGGCCTGTACCGCCGGGTTCGGGTAAAAGCAATGACGATGAATATGAACAACTGAATATAGATGACTTCAGTATTGATGAAGCAACCGAAGAGGTTGTCTGCTGCCCGGCCGGCCATAAACCACAGAGTTCAGAACATAATAATGATACAGGCAAAACAAAGACGGTGATGTCGAGTTCAACGTGTAGCCGATGTGAGTTTTGTGGGCAATGTCCGGTGAAGCAAACCGGCGGCGGTTATCAACTTGAACACACAGCCAAAGACAGACGCATTGCCGGCCGCAGGCGAGAGGCGGCAACGGAAGTTTTCAGAGAACGTTATAAAATTCGCGGCGGCATCGAAGGGACCAACAGCGGATTGAAACGCAGAGTCGGGTTGGGCCGATTGCGGGTGCGAGGCCGACCGGCGGTTTTTCACGCGATTTATTTTAAGATTGCCGGCTGGAATATTTTGCGGGCATCGGTCTGCGCGAAGATGCGTCAAATCGTATGGGAAAGGGCCAATATGGCCGTATTTTGTCTTGATTTTGTATTTTTAAGGATGACAATAGCGGCGGAAAGTGTTTGCATGGCCGTGATGGGGCGATTCTTGCCGTACTGGCGGGAATTTGAGAAATTTTCAAAGCTGGGCACTGCCGCCTAAGCAAACTTTTGACGCAGGCGTCAAGATTGGCAGGAAGCTCGGAATTCCGGCGAGGTTCGTCCGATGACCGAAGATGAATGGAATAGTTCAATGAGTGCATGGGAAACGGGCGAGGTTGAGGGTGAGCCTTATAATTATGGTGAGCCAACCATGTTTATGCCTGCGGAATTATATGTTTATGATGACGGTCCCGATGGTGGCGGCGGCGGCGGCCGCTGCGAGGACGATGGACTGGTAATGGTCTGGATGACCGAGGCTGACCAGCCAACAGTTGGTCAGAATTATGCCAGTGCATGGGTCTATGAATATGCAGAGGATCCAGATCTGACCAATTGCATCATATCAGTTGACGTGTATCCACCCGCAGGCATCACGACGGTATCTTACCGTATGGTTGATATCAATGGTTTGTCCCGCGAATGGTGGTGGAATGTACCCGCTGACATTCCTGACTCGGTACTTACAACCGTGACGATTGACACATCTGTGACCGGGACAGGCGCCACTAATCCACCGGCAGCAGGATATGTCGGTGCTATAGGATTTGATATCACGCAGGTTGTGTCAATGGCTGCGGATGAAAATGGGGTATGGTTCCCGGATGTGGTTTCACCGCCTCCGGGCGGTTCAGTTGGCGCTTTGTGGAATTACTGGTATAATTTGTCCGTCACACCGAAGCCTTTCAGCGATGATGTCAATAGCAAGTGGTTTGTCAAATATAGTCAACCGCCGGTAGTGCTTGAAAGCGGTCTTATCGACGGCTGGGATGAGAAATCCAGCTATCAAAATAAGCCTATAATGGCGGATGATTGGCTGTGCAAAGATGACCGCCCGATTACCGATTTCCACTGGTGGGGTTCATATCTCGGCTGGACTGGTACTTCTCCGCCACCGATAGTTCCCAAGGCATTCCATATCGGGATATGGACTGATGTGCCTAAAAATGTTGATGGAATACCCTACAGCCGTCCCGGTACCCTGGTCTGGGAGAACTTCTGTAAAAGTTATGTCTGGAACTTTGCCGGATATGACCGTGATCCCCGTATCGGAGATGATACCACTGGATGGATGGAAAACGAAGCATGCTTCCAGTTCGCCCAGTTCCTTTCGGAGGATGAGTGGTTCAAACAGGAACCAGAGGAACCGTGGCCATGGGAAGTTGAGGATGAATATCCCAATGGCAGGGTATATTGGCTGAGCATCGCCGCGATTTACGATCCTGGTGTCGTCCCAATGTATCCGTGGGGCTGGAAGACTCGCGAGCGTATCTTCAATGACGATGCTGTGCGTATCGATTCAGTCGTGGATGCCGCTGGTGGAACATCTATCTGGCCGCCGACAATCGGTTCGATGGTGGTCGGTGCCGATACTGAACCAGTAGAGTATCCAGATGGGATATCATGGGATCTGGCATTTGAGCTGACTACCAATGTTCCCGGATACGCTGACGACCCGATTCCTGGTGATATGAACCATGACGGAACGGTCGATTTGGAAGATTTTAGCATACTGGCTGGTAACTTTCTGAGTGTGTATGTTGGGCCTTATGGACCTTAATCGTTCTGTATGACAACTGACAACAGGTCAGTTGAGACATTTATTGTAAAGTAACAGACCCTGCGAGTTGCTGTGGAAACGGGACTCGCAGGGTTTTTGTTTGTCGGAAGCTGGGCCGTCCGGCAGAAAAAGGTCCGAAAATAGTTGACACGTTGTACTTACCGCTGTATAATACCACAAGTGGTGTATTTACGGAGAGGAGTTCTTTTGCGGCCGAGCCAGCAAAGGCATAAGGAGGCGGAATTTTTTGTCGAGTCAGAAGGATCTGATGTTTTTTCACCATGGACTAGTGAGTGCCGACCGGTGTTTTATGCACAGCAGGCCCGCGGGGGCGTCTGTGTAGGGGGGGCGGTTTCGCACAAATCTGGGGTTTTGCGATGTTGATGGCGTGGCGACCTGCAGGACGGGGGTTGGGACGGATGTTTTCTAACGGTAGGGGGGGCTGTGTGGCGTTTTCGGGTAATCGTCGTAAATCTTTATGGCAGCGGGGCTAACAGCCGATAGTAAAAAGAACGGATGAAATTTGACCATTGTGTTTATTCTGTTAGAATCATAATGTGTGCGATTTCGCACTTTTTCTTGTGTGTTGCTTATACGCAAAATTAGAACAGGGCCTTTGGAGCCAAGGCGGATAATTTTATACACTAGCGAAACATTTATCGAAGTTATATAAAAATCCATTTTCGCGTAACAGGCCCTGTTGAATGAAATTGGGTTTAGAAAACTGCGAAAGTTAACATGTTTTGACAAGAAGTTTTTGATGGATACGAGGAATAAGACCGTGCCGGAAAGTGAAGCTGCCCAGCGTTTGGCGGAGATATTGAATCGGATTGCGAAGCTTCCGTCAGGTAATCTGGAGCCGCCGCAATTTTTTGCGAATTTTCTGCAACTTGCCGTGGCAGCGACAGGTTCGCGTGGTGGTGCGATATGGGTGTTGCAGGCGGGTGCGGCGCCACAATGCTATTGCCATGTGGAGATGGAACTGTGCGGTATTAATGAGCCTAGCCAACAGGAGTTGGTAATAGAGGGTGTGCAACGTGCGGCAAACGAGTCTAAGACGTTGGTGATACCGGCGGCGGGGGCAGAAGGGCTGGAAACAAGTGCAGAGGGTAAAACCAATCAATGCGGGTATCCGTTGTTTTTCAAGCCGTTGCGTGCAGCGAATCAAGTAGCCATGGTGGTGCAGATGATCGGGTCGGAGAATCTGAGTGCGCATGATTATCGTGCCATAGTGGGACTGCTGGATCAGGCAGGAGAGTCGGGAGAGAGATATCTGGTGCATCGTCGGGCAGCGGTGCTGGAAGATGATCGCAAGGTGCTGGCGCGTCTGCTTCGATACACCGAAGGTGTGCACAACTCACTGGATGCGGAGCGGGTGGTGTATCAGATAGCCAACCTTGGTCGGGACGCAATCGGTTGTGATCGTGTGGTGGTGTGGATCGATCCGGCTGTGAAACGTGGTTTGCGTGCGGTGAGCGGTATTGATAAACCGGATCGTCGGGCGGTTCTGATGCAGTCGCTGGAAAAGCTGAGCAGACACTGTCTGGAGATCAAAAAGCCGATAGTGGCGTCGCGAGACCAACTGGTGGAGCTTTCGGAGGAGGAAGAGCTGACAGGTTTGCTGAAAGGGTATTTCAACATAAGCCAATTGGATCAGATATTTCTTCAGCCGATCAAGCATGAGGAAAAATACGTTGGTGTGTTGGCTGCTGAGGGGTTCGAGGAGCAAATCAGCAGTAATCTGGCAGGGGTGATGGCGGCGGTGAGCAGTCACGCAGGTGTGGCGTTGGCCAATGCGATGGAGATGGGATCGGTACCGATGATTCGTCCGCTGTCGCGGCTGAAGAAGGTCAAAGATGATCCGAAGAAACGGCGGAAATGGATAATAAGATTGGCAATCGTCTTGATTGGGTTGGCGATTCTTTTGCTTATGCCGTGGATAATAAGGATAGAGTGTGCGTGCGAGTTGACGCCTAAGGACATGCGTGTTGTGGAGTCGGCGCTGGATGGGGTTCAAATCGAGCAAATCGTACGAGCCAGGGGTGAAGTGCAAAAAGGAGAGATTATCGCGGTACTGGATGATCTGGCACTGGCGACCGAACGTGATTCGGCACGGCAAAAGTGGGCACAGGAGCTTATTAACCAAGGTCAAGCCATAGGCGATACGAATATAAAGTTAAGCCAACTGGAAATAACAAGGCTGGAAAATCAGGTCAAGTTCTATGATGAGCAAATAGAGAAATGCCAGGTTCGTTCTCCAATAGATGGAACAATTCTGACGGCTCAGTTGGAGCGTAAAGAAGGACAGACCTTGAAAAAAGGTGATCCGATATGTGAAATTGCGGATTTGAGTGAGTGGCAGTTGCGTCTGGATGTGCCGCAGGAGGAGATCGACTGGGTGCAACAAGGTTTGGCGGGCGGTGAAAGATCGCAGGTGGAATTTTTTCTGGCAGCGACGCCCCAACATAAGTTAAGCAGCACTTTAGTGGAAGCCGCTCAAATCGGTCAGATGGCCCGGATCAAAGATGAAGGTAACGTATATGAGATTCGCATAGACGTTTCCAGCGAGGATCTGGAAGAGATCGAACACAGCTTGCGCAGCGGAATGATCGGTCGGGCGAAGATATCGACTGTTTCGCGGCCGTTGGGATATGTGCTGTTGCGGAAAGTGATTCGGTTTTTCCGTGTAACGTTTTTCTGATTGGTTTTTTCGGCGGATAGCGATGGTTAAAGTTGAGCATGACAACCTGATTTTGGGTATTAATACGCCGACCGACGATAAGCAGTCACTGCCGAAGGCACGTCGTGATGTGGAGATAACCGAGCAGGTTTATTACGGTAAGCCGTGTTTTGTGCTTAAAGATCCGACGGCGCTGCGTTACTATCGGCTGCGTCCGCCGGAATATACCATCTATCGGATGCTCGACGGCAAGACGACGATAGAAGATATAAGCAAGGTTCTGAGCGAGCGGTTTCCGGATGAGGAATTTGATGCGCAAGCGGTGATGAGTTTCATTATTATGCTGCGGGGCGCAAATCTTCTGCATATATCGGGCGTTACCGATACCGATTATCTGCTCAAGCGTAAGAAGGTAATAACTCGTAATATTTTCCAAAAGATCCGCGCGGAATTTCTTTTTTTTAAGATACCGCTTTTTGACCCGGACAAGCTGCTGAATTATATGCATCGTTATCTGAGCGGGCTGATTTATCGGCGTTTTACGGCGATACTGACGCTGCTGATGCTTGCCGGGGCGCTGGCCCTGTTGATCAGTGATATCGACAAGCTGAGTCAAAGACAACCGATTCTCGATCCGCGTAATTTGCTGTTTTTCGCACCAGCGTTGTATCTTATCAAGCTGATCCATGAATTTGGTCACGGACTGACGAGCAAATATTTCGGCAGCGAAGTTCATGAGATGGGGATATTGTTCCTGGTGTTTATGCCGTGCCCTTATTGCGATGTGTCGGATTCGTGGATGGTTCCTGAAAAGAGCAGGCGGATGTGGATAACGGCAGGGGGGATCGTAGTGGAAATTGTTCTGGCGGGTCTGGCTACATATCTGTGGTGGCTGACGGAGTCGAAAACGGCGCTGAACCAATTTGCGCTTAACGTGATGCTGGCGGCGAGCGTGAACACGATACTATTCAACGGCAATCCACTGCTTCGTTTCGACGGTTACTATTTTATGATGGACCTGGTAGAGATACCAAACCTCAAGCAAAAAGGACGGGGTTTTATGTGGTATCTGGTGCAGCGTTTTGTGCTGGGGGTGAAAAATGCGGTCGAGCCGATAGACGTGCGCGGCCGTGAATTTACGGTACTTGGCTACGCGATATGCAGCGCGATATATCGCTGGTTCATAATGGTTGCGATAGTAATGATGGTATGGAGATTTCTGGATCCGTATGGTTGGGGGGTGATTGGTGGGATATTGGCGCTGGGCTGTCTTTTCAGCGCGTTTGTGACCCCGGTTGTCAAGTTTGCGAAATATATCTTTACGCAGCATCATCAACTAAATATTCGCCTGGCCACAGCGATAATTTTGTTGGTTTTGGGGTGCACGGCGATTTACATAGTGATGGTGCAGAAGCTCGAGCAGAGCGTTGACGCGCAATGCGTGCTGCGTCCGGCCGGGATACATCCGATATATGTAACTCAACCCGGGTTTATCGAGGCACGAAACAATAAGACGTTTGTTCGAGACGGTCAAGCGGTGGAAGCGGATCAGGTATTGCTGGTACTTTCAGATTCGCAATTGCAATACAGGGTGGATGAGTTGGATTTGCAGATTCAGCAACTGGAGACCAAGGACGCTTTGGCGTTGCAGCAGGGTGAGACGGCTCAAAAAGCACAAATCGACGCTGAGGTCAAGGCTTTGACGGGCCAATATGCCAGTGCCAGGTATAACCTGGATAAACTTACTATTCGTTCTCAGTTCGCAGGTATAGTGCAATTGCGTACCAGTGAGCCGCTGGCGAACCTTGAGGGTCGATATATGCCACTGCAGGCGGAGATATTTGGTGTATTTCAACCGGGCAGTTTTGAGGCGGTTGTGGCGATCAATCATCGTGATATAGAACTGATAAGTTCCGGGCAGTCGGCTAAGATTAAATTATGGTCGCTGGATGGGGAAGTATTTGAGAGCGAAGTGGTTGAAAAGCCTCCCAGGCAGGTTATCAAGATGTCGAGCGCCGCTTTTTCCACGATGTATGGTGGCGAAGTGGCTACCATGGGCGGTACGACCAGGGAAGACGCTCTGGAACCGGCGGAAAACACTTATGAACTGGTTTTGCCTATGCCAAGCGGGGAAACGCGTTTTTGTGACGGTATGGTGGGGCGGGCTAAGGTAATCGTAGAGGAGAAAACACTGGCCAAGGCTTTTTATTTGTGGCTGATCACGACGTTAAAACAGGACATTCGGTTGTAATGACTCGCTGTGGGGATATATCGGACGTATCGAGAAAAAAGGTCGGCTCACCGGGCAGACACCCAAAAAACAGCACTTAGAAGCGTGGAGTGCATTCTTTCAGGGGGCGTCAGATAAATCTTATTTACTTTTCCTTTGAGATGTGTTATCATGGGGGCCGGAAATGGAAGAGCCCACCGGCACGAAGATGGCTCCCTTTATTGAGAAACGGCGTTGTCGGCGTCGGTTACACTATTTTTGAGTAAGGATAAAATGGGTTCGAATAAGAAATTACTTACATTGTTATTGACAGCTTTGCTGTTGGTATGGGCAGGTCCTTACGCGGTCAAATACCTTGGGGCGGATAACCCGGCGCCGCCAATCGATAGTACACCGGCAGTCGGCAACGTTTCGGCTAGTACTTTCTGTGACGTGGGTCGGGCTATGGCGCGTGGTGATTTTGAACTGGCGCGTCAGTATGCAGATCAACTCGATTTGTCCGATACACAATCGCAATCGATCCACAGTAGGATGCAAAGTCTGTTGGATAGTTATGACGGGCTTATGGGGCGACTTCAGGATGCCAGAAAGAAAGCTTATCAGGAATATCTTAACAAGGTTCACGAACAGGTCCAGCAGGCCCGCTGGCGTAAAAGTCTTCTGGATGCCAGTGTTGCTTATGAGTTCAAGCTGGATGACAAAGGAAAGCTGGAAGACGATCTGCGCGAAAAAATACAAGAGAACTGGCTGGAGTCGCTGGTAGAACTGGTGAAGTCTCATGATCTGGCCGAGAAGATGAACCTGAAGGAAGATGTGGATCCGGTTTTGTACGACGAAATCATTGCTCGCGGGCTTGAGATAGCCAAGGATTTTGAAAGTAAAGACGAAGGATTGGAAGCTTACAGTAAAGTTTACTACCCTTTGACGTTGTTGGATAGGCAGAAATATCAGTATGACGAACTGCATCGGCGATTGCTGCGGCAAGCTATGTTACGGTCCATGTACGTACCCGATCCCAATACGGAAGGTGTCAGTTGGCAGGAACGGCGTGATGGCGTAACCTCGAATATGATCCGCGAGGCACTGGCCGTGTTGGAAAGTGGTTACGCGGAAAAACCCGATTTCCACGAAATGGCTTTGCAGGCCCTGGAAAATTGCCTGCTCTTGGCTGAGACGGACAAGTTGAACCAGACATTCAAACAGCTCGACGATGCGGAGGCTGTCAAGTTTTACAAGGAAAAGCTCTCGTCACGACTGAATGATATCAGGGAGACCCCGGAGAGATTCGCTTATCGTCGTCATGTGATGTCGCTGCTGGACTATGTGATAAGTGTCAACGAGCAAAGTTTAAAATTTCCTCGTGAAGTCATTATGGCGGAGTTTGCCGAAGGCGCCTTTTCCGCGGTGGACGAGTACACTTATATGGTTTGGCCGGCAGACAAGAAGGAATTCTACAAGAATATGACCAACGAATTTACCGGGGTGGGTATCATAATCAACAAGGACAAAGAAGGGTTTTTGAAGGTAGCTTCGCTTGTCAGCCGCGATGCCAGCGCTTATCAGGCCGGACTGGACGCCGATGATACAATTTTGAAAATCGACGGCAAAGACGCCAAAACAATCACGTTGGAAAAAGCAGTTACTCTGATCACCGGTCCTCCCGGTACGAAAGTGATGCTTACCATTGATCGGGAAGGTTTCGATCAGCCGCGTGATTTCTCCGTTACCCGGCGACCGGTTGTAGTGCCCACAATTAAAGGACTGTACCGTGAAGCAGGCAATGGCTGGCAGTATCTGCTCGATCCAAATGATGGTATCGCTTATGTGCACATGGCACACTTTTCCGGGACAACAACCGAGGATCTGAAACTTACACTGAGTGAGTTAAAAAAACAGAATATGCAGGCCCTTATTCTGGATCTGCGCAACAATCCGGGTGGATATCGCGACGGGGCGGTGGAAGTGGTTGATATGTTCGTTTCCTCCGAAGGTGAGACGATCATCAGTTGTCGTTATCGAAATCCTCGAAACGAGGAGTTTCTCAGGACGACGAAGGAAGGCACTTTTGACGGCAAACTGCCGATGGCGATTCTGATCGATTCTGATTCGGCCAGCGCTTCGGAAATTGTCGCCGGTGCTCTCAAGGACCACAATCGAGCTGTGATTGTCGGTACTCGCAGTCACGGTAAGGGCAACGTCCAGACAATACAACCGTTAAACTCTTCCGACGCTGAGATGAAGATGACCATAGCGTACTACTATTTGCCGAATGGCCGGCGGGTACATCACGATCCGAAAGATAAAAGCAATGAAGATTACGGAGTCATCCCTAACGTTAATCTGGAACTGACTATTGAGCAATTCATGGAGTTTTATAAGGCGAGATATGACGCGGAGGTGCTGCATCAGGAGGTTTCACCCGAACATAAAAAAACAGGGAAGTTATTCAGCACAGCCGACTATCTCAAAAGCGATCCGCAATTGCAAATGGCATTGCTGGTTATGCGAGCCAGGCTATGGGTGGAATCGTTGTCTGAATTCGCCTCCTGCGCCGCGAATTGAAGAGGCGCCGTACTACAACCACACTAAGCACCGGCGAGATCAAACATGACAGAACGGTTGGGTACTATAACAGGTTAATCGGATCAACGTCCACAACCGCCTGGACATTCAATTTTGTCAGATATTGCCGTCGCAGTTCAGTCAGCAGGGTCTGGATTGGCCCGATGGCGGGGTTTTTTATAATAATTTCCTGACGATGGTAGTTTTCAAGCCTTGCTACGGGGGCCGGCATCGGTCCGCGAACCTGCACTGCCGTCTGTAATTGCTCATTCAACAGGTCGATGTCCTGACGGAGTTTTTTCCCGGCCAGTTCCAGTTTTTCCAGTTTGGCGTCACGCAGGACGATACGAGCCAGTCGGGCAAAAGGAGGCATTCGGCAGCGATCACGGATATTGAGTTCATATTGAGAGAAGCTGTCATAATCGTGATGGCAGGCAAATTTGACGGCCGGTTCGTCAGGGACAAAACTTTGGACGACAACACGTCCGTCGTCGCAGAGCCGACCGCACCGACCGGCAACCTGCTCAATCAGTTGAAACGTGCGCTCGGAACTGCGGAAGTCCGGCAGCGACAGGGCAGTGTCGGCATTGAGTACGCCGACCAGCGTTACATTAGGAAAGTCCAGTCCTTTGCCGATCATCTGCGTGCCAATGAGTACGTCGATCCGGCCGGCGCCGAAATCGGCCAATACTTCCTGCATGTCCCCGGGCTTGGTCGAATCGCTGTCCATCCGACGGAGGCGCACCTGGGGCAGTTTACGCTGAATTTCTTCTTCAGCCCGTTGTGTGCCGGCGCCTAGCAGCAGCAGTTTGTTTTTGCACAGCGGGCATGCTTTCGGGATCTGACTGCTGTGGAGGCAATAGTGGCACATCACCCAGCTTCGCCGTGCGGAAGCCAGCGCGGCTGGAGTTTTATGACAGGTCAAATTCACATCACAATTAGGGCAGGTCAGCACGAACCGGCATGATGGACAAAATACATAACTGCTGTGTCCGCGTCGGTTCAGCAGTAGAATGGCCTGTTTTTTCCGACTGAGGCAGTGATGCAACTGGGCTTCCAAAAGGCGACTGAGAAGATGCCGTCCTTTTCTTTCCAGTGATTCGGTACACATATTTACCACGGCAACTTTAGGCAGCGGCAGATTGAGGACCCGTCGGGGCAGCTTGAGCAGTTGAAAGTGGGCCTTCGTTTGACAATTATACAGGCTTTCCAGAGATGGTGTGGCTGAACCAAGGATAACGGTAATGTTGTTCATTTGGGCTCGTTTGATCGCTACGTCCCGGCCGTGATAGCGGGGGGCGGAGTCTTGTTTGTAGCTTGGCTCGTGTTCTTCATCGACTATAATCAACCCCAGGTTCGGCAGGGGGGCAAAAACCGCCGAGCGAGCACCGACAACTACTTCAGCGCCGCCCTGGGCGATCCATCGCCACTGCTGATTACGCTGCGGATCGGTCAGCCCCGAATGCAGCAGCGCGACGTGGCGAAAACGGGCCAGGAATCGGCTGACCGTTTGCGGTGTCAGCGAAATTTCCGGCACCAATACCAGGGCCTGCCTGCCTTTTTGCAGGACCTGCTCGATACACCTTATATAGACCTCGGTCTTGCCGCTGCCGGTGACGCCATGGAGCAGTACAGCCCCAAAGCAGTCCTTGTCAATCAACGGTTTGATCCGGTCCAGTGACTGAAGTTGATCGGCGTTGGGACCAAAACTCGGCTGCGGCTCGGCGGGAATGGCAAGGTTCGAATGCGGACGAGCCAACTCAAACCGCTGTATTATTTCGATCAGGCCGCACCGGACCAAAGTATCAAAAGGTCCTTTACCGCATTGCAGCTTTTCAGTCAAATCATTGAGTGGCAACAGGTCGTTCGCGGATAAATCCCGGTCGCTTAGAAAAGACATGATCGCCCGACCTTGGGCGCTGAGCCGCAGCTCGTTCATTTTTTGCGGATACGCTTTGCCACGGCTGGTAAGACGCAGGTATTTTCGGCGAACCATTCCAACCTGATGTTTGACCGCCGCCGGCACCATCGCCGAGAGTACCGCTCCCAGCGGGCAGCAATAATAGTCGGCCATCCAGTAGGCTAATCGCATCATCTGCTCGTCGATCAAAGGCTTTTGGTCAACTACTTCATTAATGTATTTGACACGTTCGACCGACGTTTCACAAGGGAATTCAACGCAAAACCCAACTTCCAGGCGATTGCCTTTGCCCAAGGCAGCCCGGATACGCTGTCCCACGGCCAAATTATCGTGCAACTGCTCGGGCAGGGCGTAATCAAAAAGATTGTCGCCGGCCCGGTCAAAAGCGACCCTGACCAACCGCGCATCCCCTGAACACACAGAAACGCCCGTGGGCGATTTTCCCCCCGGCTTATCTAACGGTCCAAATAACCCTTGTTCCTGTTCCATAGGCGGCGTTCCCTGAGCCTATACGTTCAAGATGTACTCATCATAATCATAAAGCTCTATGCTGATTTTCGTACATTATCACCATAAGCGGTTGTTTGTCCAGTCTCACCTTGGGCTGTGTATAGGTAGAGGTCACAAGTCAGAAGAGCCGGTCGGCAGGAGCGGCGGCTACGCGCCGGGCGAGATTTGATTGATTGTATCTATGAATATCTATATTACTCGAACCAACCGTTTTAAGTAGGCAAACACACATAACTACTTTACGAACACTTAGTTATAAGGCATAAGCAAACAGAAATATCAGGACTGCCAGTGCCTAGTGCCTAGTGCCTCGTGCCTGCTGCCTTTAAACTGAACGATTCGTTAGAATAGGTCAGTTTGATTATTTAAATGGTTCCTCATAAGAATCTGTACAGAACACGAGGCTAAGAACTGCTGTATCCTATTGACCTGCAAGGAGATACGTCATTTGTCGCGACATTCGGAAGCAACCCTTGGATTTATCGCATTGGTGTCAAT
>Ga0209705_10000023_pt1 | contig 69485 bp, 61 predicted proteins | sample PPLLaktember2015_5_FD_187262 | JGI IMG/M metagenome (GOLD analysis project Ga0209705, IMG submission 187262) | Freshwater sediment microbial communities from Prairie Pothole Lake near Jamestown, North Dakota, USA - PPLs Lake P8 Core (1) Depth... | ecosystem: Environmental > Aquatic > Freshwater... | reverse complement strand
CCAGCGCCTTCGTGACCTGATCCAGCACGATCACGAGCAGCACGATGCCAACCTCCAGCCGTCGTTCCCGGAGCATGCCGCTCAACGGCCCGCCACCGGCGCCAGCGCTTCCACGCACCGTGGACACAGGCCCTCGGTGGCCGACTCCCTGCTCACTTCCGGCACGTAGCGCCAGCAGCGTTCGCACTTCACACCGTCCGCGCGTGAGACGGTGATGCGCCGGGGCTCGGGCCCTGGCGCCGCCGGCTCGGCCAGTTCCACGTGTGACACCCCGAACAGGGTGGGCAGGAAGTCGCGGTACTCCGCGAGCAGTCGCGCCTCGTCACCGCTGGACTCGAGCCGCACCTGCGCGGAGAGGCTGGCCTTGATCTCCTGCTCCTGCCGCTTCTGCTCGAGAGCCAGGTTGACCTCGTCTCGCACGGCGCCCAGGGTAGCGAAGCGGTCGAGGAGGGTGGCGTCCTTCAACCTCGCGGTCTCCTCGCCCATGGGGAACAGGGCCATGTGCACCGAGGGCACCCGCTCGCCCGGCAACCCCAACCACAGCTCGTCCATCGTCACCGACAGGATGGGCGCGAGCAGCCGGGCCAGGCCGTCCACGATGGCGAGCATCGCCGTCTGGCCCGACCTGCGCGCCTCGGAGTTCGCGCCGAAGGTGTACATCCGGTCCTTGGTGACGTCCACGTAGAACGCGCTCAGGTCCACGGTGATGAACGTCGTGGCGGCCTGGAAGATGGCGGGGTAGTCGTAGTCGTCGTAGGCCTTGACGATCCGGTCCGCGCACTCGGCGTACTTCGCCAGCGCCCACCGGTCGATCTCGAGCAGCCGATCGTAGGGGACGGTGTTCACCGCGGGGTCGAAGTCGTACAGGTTCGCAACCAGCACGCGGATGACGTTGCGGATCTTGCGGTAGGCCTCCACCGTGCGGGCGAGGATCTCGTTGCCGAGGCGGATGTCCTCGCGATAGTCGACCATCGAGACCCACAGCCGCAGGATCTCGGAGCCGCTCTGCTTGATCACGTCCTGGGGCGCGACGGAGTTGCCGAGCGACTTGGACATCTTGCGTCCCTGCTCGTCCACGACGAACCCGTGCGTCAGCACCTGGTCGAACGGCGCGCGCCCGCGCGTGCCGATGCCCACGAGGAGCGAGCTGTGGAACCAGCCCCGATGCTGGTCGCTGCCCTCCAGGTAGATGTCGGCCGGCCAGCGGTGGTGCTCGCGGAACGGCAGCACCGCCTCGTGACTCGACCCCGAGTCGAACCACACGTCGAGGATGTTGTTCTCGCGCTCGAATGACGTGCCCCCGCACGACGGGCACGACAGTCCCTCGGGGACGAACTCCTCGATCGGGCGCTCGTACCACGCGTCGGCACCGTACTCGTCGAAGATGGTTGCGGCGCGCTCGACGAGCGCCGTGGTCAGCACGGCCTGGCCGCACTTCGCGCAGTCCATGGCCGGGATAGGCACACCCCACGCGCGCTGGCGCGAGATGCACCAGTCCGGGCGGTTGGCGATCATGCCCTCGATGCGCGCCTTCCCCCAGGACGGGATCCACCGCACGCGCTCGATCTCCGCCAGCGCCCGCGCCCGGAGATCGTGCGACTCCATCGCGATGAACCACTGGGAGGTGGCCAGGAAGATCACCGGGTTGTGGCAGCGCCAGCAATGCGGGTACGAGTGGTCGTAGTCCTCCCGGTGCCACAGGCGTCCGCGCTCGGCCAGCGCCGCCTCCACCTTGGCGTTGGCGTCGAACACCTGCAGGCCGGCGAAGAGTCCCACGGTCTCGACGAAATGGCCGCCCGCGTCGAGCGGCGCCAGGATCTCGAGGCCGTACTTCACGCCCGTCTTGTAGTCGTCCGCGCCGTGCCCGGGAGCCGTGTGCACGGCACCGGTGCCGGCTTCGAGCGTCACGTAGTCGGCGAGCACGCCCAGCGAATCGCGCTCGTACAGCGGGTGCCGGAACACCAGCCGCTCCATCATCGTGCCGTCGAACACCGCCAGCGGCTCGCCGAGCGCGCGGCCCGTTTTCGCCGCCACGGACGCCGCCAGGTCTCTCGCGACAATGACCACCGTGCCACCCACGTCGTAGGCCCCGTACTGAAAATCCGGGTGAAAGGCGACGGCCAGGTTCGAGGGAATCGTCCAGGGCGTCGTGGTCCAGATCAGGACAGACACCGAGGCCGCACACGGCGCAGATAACCGGGAGGCCAGCGATGGGACGCGGCGGACCAGTTCCGTCCGGCTCGATTCGGCCAGCGGGAACTCGACGTAGATGGAGGGCGAGGTGTGGGGCTCGTACTCGACCTCGGCCTCGGCGAGCGCGGTGCGGCAGTGGGTGCACCAGTGGACCGGCTTCTTTCCCTTGTAGACCATGTCCTGCTCGACGAACTTGCCGAGCGCCCGGACGATGGAGGCCTGGTAGCGGAACGCCATCGTCTTGTAGGGGTCGTCCCACAGGCCGATGATGCCCAGCCGCTTGAAGCCGCGGCGCTGGATGTCCACGTACTTGTCGGCGTAGGCGCGGCACGCGCGGCGGAAGTCCGCCGTGCTCATCTGCTTCTTCTTCGGGCCGAGCTCGCGATCGACCTTCAGCTCGATGGGCAGGCCGTGGCAGTCCCATCCAGGCAGGTAGGGGGCGTCGAAGCCGGCCATGTTGTGCGACTTCACCACCAGGTCCTTCAGGATCTTGTTCAGGGCGGTCCCGATGTGGATGTCGCCATTGGCATAAGGCGGGCCATCGTGGAGCAGGAAGAGCGGGGCCCCCTTCCGGGCCGCGCGAATCTGGCCATAGAGGTCCATCGCGTCCCACCGGGCGATGGTTTCGGGCTCGGCGGTCTGGAGATTGGCCTTCATCGAGAAGGCCGTGCGCGGCAGGTTACAGGTGTCCTTCCACTCGGGCATGGCGATTTGACTATTGTAATGGGATGCAGGTGAGGGAAGCGGTACTCGACAACGGGCTGAAGGTGCTGGTCCAGGAGGTGCACACGTCGCCCCTGGCGTCGGTGTGGTGCTGGTACCGGGTGGGGTCCCGAGACGAGGGCCCCGGGGTGACCGGTGTCTCCCACTGGGTGGAGCACATGAATTTCAAGGGCACCACCAACATCCCACGCGACCAGGTGAAGGGCATCATCGAGCAGTTCGGCGGGAGCTGGAACGGCTACACGTGGATCGACCAGACCACCTATCTCGAGACGGCATCCACAGAGGCCCTCGACCGGATGCTGTTCATCGAGGCCGAACGCATGGATCGGTGCCTCTACGAGCCTTCCGAGTGCGAGTCGGAGCGAACCGTCATCATCTCGGAGTTGCAGGGCGGCGAGAACGATCCCGAGCAGTTGCTCGACATGGAGGTGACGGCCACGGCCTTCAAGATGCACCCGTACCGGCACCCGACCATCGGCTGGCAGTCCGACGTCGAAACCATGACCCGCGAGGACCTCTACGGCCACTACCGGCGCTATTACACCCCGTCCAACGCCACCCTGGTGATCGTCGGCGACGTGGACACCGATGACGTGCTCCGGCGGGTGGAGCGCGAGTTTGGCGGCATCTCGGGCGGCCCGGCCCCCGAGCGGCGCCGTTGCGTCGAGCCGCCGCAGGGGGCCGAGCGCCGTGTCACCCTCCGGAAGGAGGGCACCACGGCCTACTGGAAGGCCGCGTTCCACGCGCCGGCCTTCGGGGACGCGGGGTTCTTCCCGTTGCTCGTGGCCGACGCAGTGCTGAGTGGCGCTGCCGGCCTCAACATCTGGTCGGCCGGCCGGGTGCCGCGGCCGCAGCGGAGCGCGCGGCTCTACCGCGCGCTGGTGGACACCGGGCTGGCCTCATCCGTCGGAGGCGCCCTGATGCCCACGGCGCAGCCGTTCCTCTACGAGTTGAGCGCCACCGTGGCGGAGGGACAGTCGCTCGCGGCCGTCGAGGATGCGATCCTGCGCGAGCTCGATCGCCTGTCGCGCGCAGGGATCACCCCGCGGGAGCTCGACAAGGCGCGCGCGCAGCTCCGCGCGCGGTTCGTGTTCGACATGGACGGGGTCACCGACATGGCCCATCAACTGGGCTACTTCGAGACGATCGGTTCGTGGCGCGACGCGCTGGACATGGGCGCCCGCCTCGCGGCCGTCAGCCTCGCCGATGTGCAGAAGGCAGCGAGCCAAACCTTCGTCTCCTCGAATCGCACCGTGGGCTGGTTCGAACCGCAGGCCGATCCATGCCGCTGACCCCGCTCCGGAAGGTGCTCGCCAACGGCGTCACCGTCGTCGTTCAGGAGAACCACCCCATGCCGGCGGTGTCGCTCGTGGCGGCCCAGCGCGCGGGAGGCTACAACGATCCCGACGGACGTGAGGGGACCGCGGCGCTCCTGGCCCGCGTGCTCGACCGCGGGACGACGACGCGAACCGCGGACGAGATTGCCGACGACCTGGATGGCCGCGGGGCGTCGCTCTCCGTGTCCGCGGGGCGCCACCAGGTTGGCGTGTCGGCCACCTGCCTCGTGGACGACTTCGTTCCCGTCCTGGCCATCGTCGCCGACGTGCTGCGCAGCCCGGTGTTCCCTGAACACGACGTGGCGACGCGGCGCAGCGAGATCGTCACCACCATCAGGCAGGAAGAGGACGATCCCGCATCGGTGGCGGTGAATCGATTGTTCCGCGAGCTCTACGGCGCGCATCCGTACGGGCGCCGTGTGCGCGGCACCGTGGAGTCGGTCGAGCGTCTCACGCGAGACGACCTCGTGCGCTTCCACCAGGGTCACTTCCCGCCGGCAGGCCTCACGGTCGTCGCCGTGGGCGGCCTGCAGGCCGGCGACATGCTGGACCAGGTGGCGGCCGCGTTCGGCGCGTGGCCCGCCGGTCCCGCCATGTCCCGGCTGCAGGTCCCGGAGGCGCCACCAACCGCGGCGCGGCGTCAGTTCGCGATTGCGATGCCTGATAAGTCGCAATCGGACGTGGCCTACGGGTTTGTGGGCATCCGCCGGACCGACCCCGGTTTCATGGCAGCGTCGGTCATGAACAACGCGCTCGGGCAGTACGCCCTGGGCGGGCGACTGGGCGACAGCATCCGCGAGCGACAAGGCATGGCCTACTACGTCTTCAGCGCGCTCGACGCCGGACACGGCCCCGGGCCGCTGATGATCCGGGCGGGTGTAGCGGCCGAGAACGTCGCCCGCACCATAGCCTCGATTGACACCGAGCTCGATATCATCCGGTCGGACGGGTTCAGCGAGAAGGAGATCGCCGAGTCGAAGCAGTACCTGGCCGGATCGCTGCCCCGCCAGCTCGAGACCAACGCCGGGATCGCCGCGTTCCTGCTGAACGCGGAGCTGTTCGACCTGGGGCCCGATTACGACCAGCGGCTGCCAGACCTCATTCGGGGCGTCACCCGCGACGCGGCCGTGGACGCGGCCCGGCGCCTGTTCGATCCCCGGTGCGCCACCGTGGTGGTTGCCGGGCCTTCCTCGGAGGAGCCCCGTCCTTGAACGCGCCCCCCCGCGTCACGGCGGTCTTCTTCGACGTGGACTTCACCCTCATCTACCCCGGCCCCACCTTCCAGGGCGAGGGCTACCGGCGCTTCTGTCACGCGCACGGCATCGCCGTCGACACCGCCCGGTTCGAAGACGCCGTCAAAGCCGCGTCGTTCATCCTGGACGACGTGGAGGAGCCGTTGTACGACGACGGGCTGTTCATCCACTACACGGCGTCGATCATCGAGCACATGGGTGGCAGGGGGCCCAACGTGGTGCGGGCCGCGCGCGAAATCTACGAGCAGTGGGCGGGCAACCACCACTTCGAGATGTATACCGACGTGGAACCGGTGCTGCGGACCCTGGTGGACCGGGGCCTGACGGTGGGTGTCATCTCGAACAGCCACCGCAGCCTGGACGCCTTCCGCGAGCACTTCGCGCTGGGCGGTCTCATCCACGCGGCCGTGTCGTCCTACGAGCACGGCTACCTGAAGCCGCATCGCAGCATCTTCGACGAGGCGCTCGACCGGGCCCGCGCCGACCGATCGTCGTCGGTGATGGTGGGCGACAGCCTGAAAGCAGACGTGCACGGCGCCCTGGCGGCCGGGATGCGCGCCATCCTCCTGCGGCGCTCGGGCGATGTGCCTGGCGACGTGCCCTCGGGTGTGCCGGTGATCAGGGCGCTCACCGAGCTCGCCGCGCACTTGTGAAATACTTCGTGTCTTCGTGTCCGCCGTGCTCCCGTGTCTATGTCAACCATCACGATTCGCAATCTGACCACCCTCGACGAGTTCAAGCAGGTGATGGAGCTCGAGCGCCAGGTGTGGGGGTTCTCGGACATCCTCGACATGGTGCCGCCGGTCGTCTTCCGGATCACCGTCAAGCGCGGGGCCATCCTGCTGGGCGCCTTCGACGAGCGCGACCGCATGGTGGGCTTCTCGTACTCGCTGGTGGGCATGAAGCCCGGCAAGGTCCTGCAGTGGTCGCACATGACCGGGGTGCTCCCGGAGTACCGAGGCGGGCTCGGCCACCGGCTGAAGCTGGAGCAGCGCCAGCGGGCCCTGGCGCTCGGGTACGATCTCATCGAGTGGACGTTCGACCCGTTGCAGGCGATGAACGCGCACTTCAACATGACCAAGCTGGGGTGCGTGGCCGAGGAATATCACCGGAACGTCTACGGCGACTCCACGAGCACGCTCCACAAGGGCACGCCCACCGACCGGCTGGTGGCGCAGTGGCACATCGCCGAACCGCACGTCGTGCGCCGGCTGGAGTCGGTGCCCGAGCTGCGCTTCAGGACCCACGAAGTGGCCGATGCGCCGCTGGTGAACCGCACAGCGATGGCGGGCGGGTGGCGGACGTGCGCGAGCATTGACCTGAACCTCGACGATCGACGCTTCTGGCTGGAGATTCCGACCGGATTCACCGAGATGCAGCACGAAGTGCCGGAGCTGGCGCTGGCGTGGCGCATGCACACGCGCGAGATCTTCGAGACCTACTTCGCCCGCGGCTACCGCGTGGTGGATTTCGCCCTCGACCGGCCGGCTGGCTTCGGGCGGTACTTGCTGGCGAAGACTGATTCCGCGGGAGCCGCCTGATGCGCGGCTGCCCCATCCGCGTCATCCTCAACCGGGCGGCCAGCCCATCGGTCGCCCGCCCAGCACGTGCAGGTGCAGGTGGAACACCGTCTGGCCGGCCTGGGCATTGCAGTTGAAGATGGTGCGATAGCCGCTGGCGTCGTAGCCCCGCTCTCGTGCAATGGCCGCCGCCCGGCGCAGCATCGCACCCACCAGCGCATCGTGCCCCTCGGCCAGGTCGTTCACCGTGGCGACGTGCGTTTTCGGCACAATCAGGACGTGCATGGGCGCCTGCGGGTTGATGTCGTTGAACGCCAGGATCTGATCGTCCTCGTAGACCCTGGATGCGGGGATCTCGCCGGCGACAATGCGGCAGAAGAGGCAGGACATGCGACACATCCTTGATCAGGCAACGCGTGCGCACAAACCCCGGCCTCATCCACTCCGGCTGGAGCAGGTCATTCCGACGGATTCGCGCCGTCAGGCGGGCGCGATCACCGCCACGCGCGGGATGCCCTGCAGGTCCTCACCGATGCGGAGGAGCCGAAGGCCCGCCGTGTCCGCGACAATCCCCGTCACCGCATCCGCCTGGTCGTACCCGATCTCGATCAGGAGCAGCCCGACAGGCGCGAGCACCGGCGCCGCCCTCCGCACCACCTCCCTGATGACATCCAGTCCAGCGGCGCCCGCGACCAACGCCGTCACCGGCTCGTGGTCGCGCACTTCGGGGGCGAGGTCGGCGTGCGCCGGCGCAGCCACATAGGGTGGGTTCGACACGATGAGGTCGAACGGTCCGGCACTGGATGCGAGATATGCGCCCGGGTGGAAGCCGACCGTTGCGCCAAGCCGCTCTGCATTTGCGCGCGCGGCCGACAGGGCGACGTCGGAGACGTCCGTAGCCGTGACGCTGGCGCCAGGGAGCTCCAGGGCCAGGGTGATGGCCAGGCAGCCGCTGCCGGCTCCGATGTCCAGCACGCGCACGCGGCCGTCGCCGGGTCGGTCTCGTGCCCACGCCAGCGCTTCCTCGATGATGAGCTCGGTCTCGGGCCGGGGAATGAGCACGCCCGGGCCCACCCCGAAGTCGCGGCCCCAGAACTCCTGGATGCCGCGGATGTAGGCGAGCGGCTCGCGAGCGGCGCGCCGGTCGACGAGCGCCGGATAGGATTCGGCGAAACCGGCGGGCGCCGGATCGGGCAGCTGCGCCACGAGCGTCACGCGATCCCATCCGAGCGCGTGCCGCGCCAGGAGCTCGGCATCGAGGGCGGCCTCCACGGCGGGAATGCCGGCGGCGACGAGCCGCGCGCGCGCGTCGCGGAGGTGGGCGTGCAGCGTCATGGCCGCGCGACGACCATTCAGAGTCCGGTCTCGACCGCCGTCACTTCCTTCAGCTTCTCGGCCGTGTAATACGTCGTCAGGGCATCGACGAGCTCGGCGATGTTGCCGTCGAGGACCGAGGTCAGCTGGTGCGTGGTGAAGTTGATGCGGTGATCGGTGATGCGGCTCTGCGGAAAGTTGTAGGTGCGAATCTTCTCGGACCGGTCCCCGGAGCCGACCTGCCCGCGGCGCTCCTTGGCGATGGCGTCCTGCTGCTTCTGCATCTCGAGGTCGTAGAGCCGCGAGCGCAGCACCTTCAAGGCCTTTGCACGGTTCTTGATTTGCGACTTCTCGTCCTGCTGCGACACGACGAGGCCGGTGGGAAGATGCGTGACCCGGACCGCCGAGTAGGTGGTATTCACGCTCTGGCCGCCGGGGCCGCTCGAACAGAACGTGTCGATGCGCAGATCCTTGTCCTGGATCTGGATGTCGATCTCGTCGGCTTCCGGCAGCACGGCCACCGTGGCCGTGGACGTGTGGATGCGCCCCGCGGCCTCGGTGGCGGGGACGCGCTGCACGCGGTGCACGCCGCTCTCGTACTTGAGCCGGCTGTAGGCTCCGCGGCCGGTGATGCTGACGATGACTTCCTTCAGCCCGCCCTGCCCAGCCTCGCTCAGGCTCAGGATCTCGAGCCTCCAGCCCTGCCGCTCGGCGTATCGCGTGTACATGCGGTAGAGGTCCCCCGCAAAGAGCGCCGCCTCCTCGCCGCCCGTGCCAGCGCGAATTTCGACCAGGACGTTCTTCTCGTCGTTCGGGTCCTTCGGGATGAGCAGGATCTTCAGCTCGTCCACGATGCGGCCGTGACGCATGTTCAGGTCGCTCAGCTCCTCCTGGGCCAGATCCCGCATCTCGGGGTCGCCGGCCTTCATCAGCTCCTCGGCCTGCGCGATTTCCGCGGCAACCGTCTTGTACTCGCGGTACTTCTCGACGAGCGGCTCGAGATCGCTGAGCGTCTTGGCCTGCTTGCGGTACTCCGCGGGATCGTTCTGCACGGTCGCTGTGCCGAGCGAGGCCGTCAGCTCCTCGTATCGGGTCTCGACCGCAGCCAGCTTGTCAAACATAGGGGAATCGCGAATCTGTTGATCGGTTGACGGGGTGATTCGGCGATCGACCGGGTGATCTGGTGACCGGGTGATCCACCTGCCGACCTGGTGATCTTAACCGCCGGACACCGGCGGGAGGAACGCGATCTCGTCGCCGTCGGACACCGCGGTCTTGAACTTCGCGTACTCGGCGTTGACGGCGCACGAGAGCGAGGGCTCGTACGCGGCGAAGGCCGGGAAGTCGCGCACCAGGGCCTGCCAGACCCCCGAGACGGTTGAGCCATCGGGTACCTCGCGCACGAGCTCACCCGCGCCCCCGAGCTCGCGCAGCCGCGCGAAGAGCCGCACCGTCACGCGCATGCGATCCTCATTGCCCGCTCGCGGGCCTCGGCGTCGTCGGGGTCGGCCGTGGCGCCCTCGATCCACGTGTCGCCGCCCTCGAAGTACTCGTGTTTCCAGATGGGCACGATCTGCTTGATGCGCTCGATGGCATACCGGCAGACCGCAAATGCGTCGGCGCGATGTGGCGACGCCGCCGCAATGGCGACGCTCGCCTCGCCAATCGCGAGCCGTCCCGTGCGGTGATGAACGGCCAGCACCACCGACGGCCACCGCTCGGTCGCCTCGCGCACGATGCGGTCCAGCGCCTTGACGGCCATTGGCTCGTAGGCCTCGTAGACCAGGTGCGTGACGCGGCGGCCCTGGTTGTGGTCACGGACGAGGCCGAGAAACGTCGCCACCGCGCCGTGGCCCGGGCCTTCGACCAGGCGCGCCAGTGCCGCCACATCGAGCACCGATTCGGTGATCGCCGTCCGAGTCATCATGGGATCAGTCGAGTATAGCGGACCGCCAGAAGTGGTCCAGCGGCTGATGGCCGTGTCCCAGGTTCACCCCGTGCCGCATGGCGCCAGCCACGTAGGTCTTGGCGGCCTCCGCCGCGGCCACCAGATCCTCCCCACGCGCCAGTCCGGCGGCCACGGCCGCCGCGAATGTGCAGCCCGTGCCGTGCGTGTGCCGGCCCGCGACACGCGGCCCGACCAGCTCGTGGATGACGCCGTCGAGGTAGACCAAATCGACGACTTCGTCGCCCGGCAGGTGGCCACCCTTCACCAAAACTGCGCGCGGCCCGAACGCGGCGATGCGGCGTGCCGCCTCACGCATGTCGCCGCGCGACTGGATGGGCATACCGGCCAGCGCCTCGGCCTCGGGGATGTTCGGCGTCACGACGCGGGCCAACTTGAGCAGCGAGGCGCGCATCGCGTGCACGGCGTCGGCGTCCAGCAGGCGGTCGCCGCTCTTGGCGATCATCACGGGATCGACCACCAGGTTCGGCAGGTCCAGCGCCTCGACCGCGGCCACCACGGCCTCGACGATGGAGGACGTGGCGAGCATGCCGGTCTTCACCGCGTCGCAGCCGATGTCGCTGACCACGGCCTCGATCTGTGCCGTGACGAACTCGGCCGGGACGACGTGCACGGCCGACACCCCGAGCGTGTTCTGGGCCGTCAGCGCCGTGATGGCCGAGGTGCCGTACACGCCAAATGCCGCAAACGTCTTGAGATCCGCCTGGATGCCCGCGCCGCCGCCGGAGTCGGAGCCCGCAATTGTCAGCGCCCGCGGCCTGCCGGTAGAATCGTTGGTCATGACTTCACGCGCCTCGTCTGCTGTCCACGCCTCAACGCTCGTCGAACGGATGACCTCGTCATCGTCAGTCGCGGGTGTCCGCGTGCTGGCGGTGCTGTTTGTCACCGCCCTCACCGCGGCGATGTCGCAGGTGAGCTTCCCGCTGCCGTTCACGCCCGTGCCATTCACCCTGCAGCCCATGGTGGTGCTGCTGGGCGGCGCGGCGCTGGGCGCGCGCCTGGGCGCCACGAGCCAGATCCTTTATCTCATGCTGGGCGTCGTCGGGCTCCCGGTGTTTGCCTACACGCCCGAACTCCCGCAGGGCGCGCTCCGGCTGCTGGGACCGTCGGGCGGCTACCTGATGGCCTATCCGCTGGCGGCGCTCGTGACCGGCTGGCTCGCCCAACGCGGCCTGGACCGCCGCGTGGGGACCTCGGTTGCGGCGATGGCCCTCGGCCTGGCCGTGGTGTTTGCCGGTGGCGTGCTCTGGCTGGCGAAAGACTTGGGCCTCTCAACCGCCCTCGCCGTGGGCCTCTATCCCTTCGTGCTGGTGGACGTCATCAAGGTCGCCGCGTCGGCCGTGGTGCTCCCCGCCGCGTGGCGGACGCTGAGAGCCTGAGGTCGTGGGTCCTGGGTCGTAGGTCGTGGGCTCAAGACCTCAGGACCAAGACCTCAAGACCCAGGGCCCAAGGGCCAAGACCTACTGCTTCCCGAAGATCAGGAAGTACTGGTACGGCAGGTACGTCTCTGTTCCCACCAAACGCAGCCCCGCACTTTCGGCGTCGCGAGCCACGACGTCGGGGCTGACGCGCTCTTCGGCATCGGGTCCGGGCCCGCTGGCTCCCAGCTTGAAATCCACCACGCCGAGGCGCCCCTGGGGCTTCAAGGCCCTGGAGATGTTGGCCAGCATCGTCACGCGGTCGTCAATCTCGTGGTACGCGTCTACCAGCAACACGGCGTCGAGGCTCCGGGCGGGCAGGCGCGGATCGCTGCCGCGGCCGAGGACGGGGCGCACGTTGCCCAGCCCCTCGCGTTGTACGCGCCGCGTGATGGCGTTCAGCATCTCCTGCTGGACGTCCTGTGCGTAGACTATGCCCTGCGGTCCGACGCGGCGGGCCAGGCGGATGGTGAACCAGCCGCTGCCGGCGCCCACGTCGGCGACCACGGACGCATCGGCGATGCCGAGCGCATCCATGATGCGGTCGGGCCGCTGCCACTGGTCGCGGTCGGGGGCTTCGAGCAGGCCGAGATCCTGAGGCGGGAACAGGCGCCCGTGCGGGCGCGGCTGCTGCGCGACGAGCGTGCAGGTGCCCACGAGGCACAGGGCTCCGAGGAGCGCGGTGGGCCGCGGCGGGCAGATCACGCCTCGATTATACGAGCCGGCCCGCGCCGGCCGGCTACTCCGACCGGAGCGCGATGGCCGGATCCACGCGGGCGGCCTGCCGCGACGGCAGCCAGGTCGCCAGCAGGGCCACGATCGCCAGGACCACGACCACGGCTGCGTACGTGAGCGGGTCGAAGGGACTGACGCCGAACAGGAGCGCGGACATCAAGCGCATGACCGTGGCGGCGACCACCACGCCGATCCCGAGGCCGAGGCTTGTCAGCAGCAGCCCGCGGCGCATGAACATCGACTGCACGTCGCCGGTGCTGGCCCCGATGGCCATGCGGATGCCCACTTCGCGGCGGCGCTGCGACACGATGTAGGCGATGACGCCGTAGATGCCCACCAGGCCCAGGAGCAGCGCCACGACTCCGGCAATGCCCAGCACCACGAGCGCGAACGAGGTCTGTGCCATGGAGCGGTCGAAGATCTCCGCCAGGGTGTTGACGCGCGCGAGCGGGAGGCTGGGATTCACCCCCCACACCGCCTCCTGCACCTCGCGCAGGAAGCCCGTGGACTTCAGGCGCGGCGTGCGGATGGCATAGGCGAGCGAACGCTGGGCCATCGGCCCTGGCTCCCAGAAATCCTGCATCGCGATGGGCCAGTAGACGATGGTCGGCGCCGGCTTGGCCACGCCATCGTCACGTTCGTCGCCGACGACGCCGACCACCTCGCGCCAGGGGTTCTTCGGTGTGTTCCGGATGCGGCGCCCGATGGCCGCCGCCGGGCTGCCCCAGTACTCGCGCGCGAGCTGCGCGCTGACGATGGCGACGGGCGCGCGCGCGTGGATGTCGTTCCAGGTGAAGTCGCGGCCGGCAATGAGCGGGTTGCCCACCGTGCGGAAGAAGTTCTCGGACACCCACTTGTAGCGGCGGAGCGGGGGCATCTGCCCTTCGGGGCCGGGCTTGTCCTCGACGAAGATGGGGTCGTTGCTGTTGTAGCCCTCCATCGTGATCGCCGAGGTGAGCCCCACCGAGGTGACGCCGGCAATGGCCTCGATGCGTCGGAGGATCTGCTCGTGCGTGCGCGCCACCTGCTCGGACTCGGCGACCACCGCGTTCGGAATCGAGATGCGAACCGTGAGGACCTCCTCCGGGTTCGTGAAGCCGGGCTCGACGTTCCGCATGGCGACGAACGTGCGAATCATCAGCCCGGAGGCGACGAGCAGCACCAGCGCGAGCGCGACCTGCGCCACCACCAGGCTGTTCCGCGCCCGATGGCGCTCGCGGCCGTCGCTCGAGCCGCGACCGCCCTCCTTCAGGGCATTGGCCAGTCGGGGGGTCGCGTATTTCACGATGGGAATGAGCCCGAACAGCAGGCCGGCCACGACCGACAGCGCCAGCGTGAAGGCCAGCACGATGGGGTCGATGGCAATCTCCTCGAGGCGCGGCAACTCCGCCGGCTCGAGCGCCACCAGGAGCCGGATGCCGCCCAGGGCGAGGGCGAGGCCGACCAGGCCGCTCCCCAGCCCGAGCAGCAGCGCTTCGGACAGCAGCTCGCGGGCCACCTGCCCGCGGCTGGCACCGAGGGCCGTGCGGATGGCCAGCTCCTGCTGGCGCCCTTCCGCACGCACGAGGAACAGGTTCGCGACGTTGGCGCACGCCACGAGCAGCACGATGCCCACCGTGCCGAGCAGCACCCAGAGCACCTGGCCGACGTCGCCCACGACATCGGCGGCCAGCGGACGGACGAGGGGGCCCATGCGCAGCTCGGCGAACATCTCCTTGCTGAACCCCGGTGGCAGCGGGAAGCGCTCGATGAGCCCGGGAATGAGCCGCGCCACGTCGGCGTTGGCCTGCTCCATCGTCTGGCCGGGCTTCAGCCGCCCGATGCCCTGGTAGCTGAAGTTGCCCACGAAGACCTGGGCCCGGTTGATGCGGAACGGCAGGACCACCGCGGGGTTGTAGCGCAGGAAGCGAAAGTCCTCGGGCAGCACGCCAATGACCTGCCGGGACACGCCGTCCACCACCACCGACTGCCCGATGGCGTTCTCGGCTCCGCCGAAGGCGCGCTTCCAGTACGCGTGGCTGATGAGGATGGTCTCAGCGCTGCCAGGCGCGTCGTCCTCAGGGGTGAATCCGCGGCCCAGGGCCGGCCGTACGCCCAGCAGCGGCAGCGTTCCGTCGGTGACCCGAAGACCATCGATCTGTTCCGGCTCGCCTCGCCCGGTGACCGTGATGGACGTGGTGTCCCACAGCCCGATGTCGGCAAACACGCCGGCTTCCCGGTAGGTGAGGTAGGTGGCCGGTGACTGGTTGACGGGCCCCGGCGTGAGCGCGGGCGCGGTGTGCCAGACGCCTACCAGCCGGTCGGGGTCCGCGAACGGCAGGGGCTTCAGCAGCACCCCGTTCACCACGCTGAAGATGAGCGCGTTGGCGCCAATCGCCAGGGCCAGCGTCAGGAGGGCGGTGAGCGAGAACGCGGGAGTGGCCAGGAGGCGTCGGATGGCGAACTTCACCTAGCCGTAGACGTCTGGGGGCCAGGCGAAGTTCGGCCGGGGAACGGAGGCGGAGGTAGACTGGCGGGATATGCTGCCGCAGTTCTTCGATTCCGTCCTTCAGCTCATCGTCAAGACGTCCACCGACCTGCCGCCGGACGTGCGCGCGGCAGTCCAGGCGGCCCGCGGCCACGAAGAGGCTGGGTCGCGCTCGGCGCAGGCGCTCACGATCATCGCGCAGAACATCGATCAGGCCGCCACGGGCGAGGGAGCCATCTGCCAGGACACCGGCATGCCCACCTTCGAAATCAAGACGCCGGTCGGGGCCAACCAGATCTGGATGAAGCAGCAGATCAGGGCCGCGGTCGCCGAAGCGACGAAGCGCGGCAAGCTCCGCCCCAACTCGGTGGACTCGCTCACCGGCGAGAACTCGGGGAACAACCTCGGGCCGGGTACGCCCATCCTGCACTTCGAGCAGTGGGAGCGCGACGAGGTGGAGGTGAAGCTCATTCTGAAGGGCGGCGGCTGCGAGAACATGAACATCCAGTACTCGCTGCCGATGGAACTGCCGCACCTGGGCCGCGCGGACCGCACGCTCGAGGGCGTGCGCAAGTGCATCCTGCACGCGGTATGGCAGGCGCAGGGCAAAGGCTGCGGTCCCGGCGCCATCGGCGTGTGCATCGGGGGCGACCGCACCAGCGGCTACGTCGAGGCGAAGCAGCAGCTGTTCCGCACCCTGGACGACGTGAATGGCGACGAACGGCTGGCGGGGCTCGAAGTCGAGATCATGCGGACCGTCAACACGCTGGGCGTGGGCACCATGGGCTTCGGCGGGCGCACGTCGCTCATCGGGTGCAAGGTAGGCGTGCTGAACCGCTTGCCGGCCAGCTTCTTCGTGTCGGTGGCGTACGACTGCTGGGCGTTCCGGCGCCTCGGCGTCACGCTCGACGCGCAGGCCGGCGCCATCAAGGGCTGGATCTATCGTGACCCGGCCGTGGCGACCATCCCGATGATGGATCAGGCGGGCTTCCAGCGGACCGGCCGCGAAATCGAGCTGCGCGCGCCGCTGGACGAAGCCACGGTGCGCTCGCTGAAGGTCGGGGACGTGGTGATCGTGAGCGGGCCGTCGTTCACCGGCCGCGACGCGGTGCACCACCACCTGATGAGCCACGAGCCCCCGGTGGACCTCCGCGGCTCGGTGCTCTATCACTGCGGCCCGGTGGTGAAGAAGAACGAGGATGGCTCGTGGACCGTGACGGCCGCGGGCCCCACCACCAGCATTCGCGAGGAGCCCTACCAGGCCGACATCATCGGCAAGTACGGCATCCGGGCGGTGATAGGCAAGGGCGGCATGGGGGCCAGGACGCTGGCCGGACTCGAGCAGCACGGGGCCGTCTACCTGAACGCCATCGGCGGCGCGGCCCAGTTCTACGCCCGGTGCATCGAGCGGGTGGACGGGGTCTCGCTGCTGGATTTCGGGACGCCAGAGGCCATGTGGCACCTCCAGCTCAACGGTTTCCCGGCCATTGTGACGATGGACGCCCACGGAAACAGCCTCCACAAGGACATTGAGGCCACTTCGGCCGAAAATCTGGCGAAACTGGCCTGAGCGCTGGGCCTTTCCATTTGTTAGAATCAAAGCTATGCAGACTGAAACCCAGACGACGACTCCGGTGGCGGATGTGCTCCCGGGCTTCATCACGGTGACCGAGGCGGCGGCCGCGAAGATCAAGGAACTGTTGGCCGACGAAGGCAAGGCCGAAAGCGGCCTCCGTGTCTTCGTTCAGGGCGGCGGATGCTCGGGCTTCCAGTACGGGTTGATGATCGAGGAGGCAGGCGCCGGCGTCGGCGACCAGACCTACGAGTCGAACGGCGTGAAGCTGTTCGTGGACCCGGTCAGCATCAGCTACCTGAAGGGCGCTGAAGTGGATTTCGTCGACACCATCACCGGCGGCGGCTTCACGATCAAGAATCCGAACGCGACGTCGACCTGCGGCTGCGGTCAGTCGTTCAACGCGTAAGGCGCACTACAGAACAAGGGAGGGATCATGGCCACAGCGTCGGCCATTCCCGATCTCGACCGGCTCCGGCCCGCCGGCACCAAGCGCTCGGGCAAGCGCGACCTGATCGTCAACGTGTTCCTCCGGCAGGAGGGGCACCTGAGCGCGGACGATCTGGTCGAACTGATCAAGCGCGAGGACCACCGGATCAGCCGCGCCACCGTCTACCGCACGCTGCAGTGGATGGTGGAGGCGGGCATTGCCCGCAAGGTCGACTTCGGCGAGGGGCGTTTCCGGTTCGAGCACTCGTACCGGCACCCTCGCCATTTCCATCTCATCTGCAAGACCTGCAACCGCTCGTACGAGTTCCTCAGCTCGGACATCGAGGCGCTGGTCGAGGAGGTGGCCGCGGCCCGCGGCTTCACCCCGCGCCAGAGCGTCGTCCAGATTTACGGGACGTGCGAGGCGTGCCGGACGGGCCGCGCGCCGGCGGAGGAGGGCTCGACCTCCGAGCTCCTGTTCGCGCGCGATGCGCTGCGCATCGCCATCGCCACCGAGCGGAGCGGCCTGGAGTTCTACTCGCGCGCCGCGCGCATCACGAAGGATCCTCGGGGCAAGCGCATCTTCCACGAGCTGGCGGAGGAAGAGAAGCACCACCTCGGCACGCTGGAGGATCGCTACCGGAAACTCCTCGAGCAGGATCCGCAGCTCGAGTCGCGGCCGACATTCCTGTTCTTCAAGGGCGCCGCCAACGGCCTGTTCGCGGCGGGCGCCGACCAGTTGCGCCGGGACGGCGTGGACGATCTCGAGGCACTGCGCATCGGCATCCGCTGCGAGCGCGGCTCGCACCGGTTCTTCAAACGGTACGGCGAGCGCTTCGAGGACTCCGAGGGCAAGCAGATCTTCCTCGAGTTCGCCGAAGAGGAACGGCAGCACCTGGAGATGCTGATCCGCGAGTACCGACTGCTGCAGAAGCGGCAGCAGAAGCCGCCGCCGGCGCGGCGCCGTGCTGCGGCCCGCCGCGTGTGATCGATCTCCATCTCCACACCACGGCCTCCGACGGCCGCCTGTCCCCGGCCGAGCTCGTGCAGCGCGCGGCCCACGCCGGCCTGACCACGATTGCCGTCACCGATCACGACACCGTGCAGTCGGTGGACGAGGTCACGCGGCTCGCCGCGGGGCGCGGGATGCGCGTCGTGCCGGGCATCGAGATCACCTCGGTGGACGATGGGCGCGATGTCCACATGCTGGCGTATTTCATCGACCACGCGGATGAGACGCTCGGCGCGTTCCTCTCGACCCAGCGCGGCCGCCGCATGGAACGCGTGCGGGAGATCGGGGCGAGGCTGGCCGTGCTCGGTGTCCCGGTGAACGTGGAGGCGCTGCTCGAACGCGCGCGCGCGAAAGTGGGCACGGCCATCGGGCGGCCCTGGCTGGCCCGGGCGCTGGTGCGGGCCGGGCATGCCGACTCGGTGGCCGATGCGTTCGATCGCTGGCTGGGGCAGGGGAAGCCTGCCTACGTGCCGCGGCTGGGCCCCTCGCCTTTCGACGTCGTCGGTCTCGTGCACGGGGCCGGCGGCGTGGTGTCGTTCGCGCATCCGGGTGTGACGCAGCGGGATCACCTGCTGGTCCCGCTCGCCGAGGCGGGACTGGACGCGATCGAGGTGCATCACTCCGACCATTCGCCCGACGTGCGCGAGCGCTACCGGGCGGTGGCCGCGAACCTCGGCGTGGCGACCAGCGGCGGATCCGATTTCCACGGCTTCGGCGACACGCGCGCGGCGCTCGGCCTGGTGGTGCTGCCGCCGCCGGAGTTCGAGGCGCTCGAGGCACGTGTCCCGGGCCGCGCGGCCGGCCGGCCGTCATGACGGCGCTGCTCGACGTCCGCGGGCTGGTGAAGGACTACCAGGGCCTGAGGCCGCTGCGCGTCCGCGAGCTGCGCGTGGATTCGGGCCGCGTGGTCAGCCTTGCCGGCTTCGACGCGCCCGCGGCCGAGATGTTCGTCCATCTCGTGACCGGCGCGGCCCTGCCGGACGAGGGCGAGATCACGCTGTTCGGCACCAACACCCGGCACATCCCCGATGCCGCCGCCTGGCTTCGGTCACTGGACGGGCTGGGCCTCGTCAGCCACCGCGCCGTGCTGGTCGACATGCTGACCGTGCTGCAGAACGTGGCGATGCCGCTGACGATGGACGTGGATCCCATCGATCCGGCGCACCGCCCGCAGGTAGAGGCCCTCGCCCGCGAGGCCGGGATTGCCGAGCGACTGTGGGACCGTGCGCTCGGCCACGTGGATGCCGAGACGAACCTTCGCGTGCGGCTGGCGCGCGCCGTCGCGGCCGATCCGGTGCTCGTGGTTGCCGAGCACCCTTCGGCGACGCTGCCTCGCGACGCCGTGGCGCGCGTGGCGGTCGACATGTTACGTGTCGTGCGGGCGCGCGCGGCCGCGCTGCTGACGCTCACCGCCGATGCGGAGTGGGCGGGTGCGCTGGGGGGCGACGTGCTGACGCTGAGCCCCGCCACGGGCGGACTGGCATCCGGTGGCGGCTTCTTGGAACGATTCAAACGCGTCTTTGGAGGGCGTTGACCATGCCGTGGGGCGAGATTCTCCGTATCGAGTCTGACAGGGGATTCGGGTTCATCAAGGACGACTCAGGGATGGACTGGTTCTTCGTAGCCGCCGACGTGCGCGGCGGCCGCTTCGGTTACATCTGGGTGGGCGAGCGCGTGGGCTTCACGGCCGAGGCTACTGCCAGCGGCCCGAGAGCTGCGGACATCCATCACGAGCAACTGGACTAGCGCGGATATGCGGGAGTCGCTGTTGCTCTTCGACATCGACGGCACACTCCTCCTCACCGGGCGAGCCGGCGTGCGCGCGATGGTGTCGACATTCGAGTCGCTGTTCGGCGTGGCCGACGCGTTTGCCGGCATCTCGATGGGAGGACGCACCGACTCGTGGCTGGTGTCGCAGGCCTTCGCGCGCGCGGGCGTTGCCGACACCCCCGAGAACCACGAGCGGTTCCGCGAGGCCTATCTGCCACGACTGGCGGAGGAGATCCTGCGGACCGGCACGGGCCTCAAGGGCGTGATGCCCGGCGTGCGTGCGCTGCTCGACGCCGCGCGATCTCTTCCCGAGCTGCACCTGGCACTACTCACCGGGAACTACCGCGAGGCGGCGGAGATCAAGCTGGGCCACTTCGCGCTCTGGGACTACTTCGGCTGGGGCGCGTTCTCGGACGACGCGGCTGATCGGAACGCGCTGGTGCCCATCGCGCGGGCGAGGGCCGTGGCGCGGGGCGTGCCCGATGCCGCGCGGTCGCGCGTGGTGGTCATCGGGGACACACCCCACGACGTGGCGTGCGCGGCCATCGCGGGTGCCTGCTCGATCGCCGTGGCCACGGGCGGTCACTCGCGAGACGAACTCGCGCGGGCGGGCGCCGACGTCGTGCTCGACGATCTGTCCGACACGGAGCGCGTGCTGCGCCTGCTTGGCGCGCCGAACCTCCGGGACGCCAGCGGGAGCGAAGGCGGGCTGCTATGATCCTCTACGGAAGCGACCGGGGCCCGGTGGCCCTCCCGGTCTTCAAAACCGGCTGCTGCCCCCTTGCGGGGCAGGATGGGTTCGACTCCCATACGCTTCCGCCAACACTGATGATCTTGGCCGCAGATGGGGCCGCGAATGAACGCAGATGGGCCGCAGATGAACGCAGATGAACGCAGATAACGCAGATAACGCAGATAACGCCGGTGGCGCCGAGGAGTAGGAGCAGAGGAACGGGAGCTGAGTCTCCCCAACTCGGGTCCAGGAACCTCAAGATTCCAGAGCCTCAGAATTTGCCAAGACCCGGGTCCCAAGACCCAAACCCAAGCCGCAGTCGAACCGATGATTTCGTGTGATTGAGACTCCGGCCCCAGGACGGGGCCGGTCGGGAAGCAAATGACTTACAAGAAGCAGCGCGAGTGCGCTACTCGATCAGGCGAATATCTCCAGCGCGGGGCCCCTTCTGTGAGTCTTCAGGAGTGAATTCGACGCGCTGCCCCTCTCGAAGCAGTTCAAACACCGTTCCCCGCACCGAGCTGCGGTGGAAGAAGTGTTCGAGGCCGGACTCATCCCGGATGAACCCGAACCCCTTGTCGATGAGGAGTCGTGCGATCGTTCCGGTCGGCATACCCGTATCCTCCGATTCCTAGTTCCTGGAACGTCCAGGAACTGCCGCACCCGCAGATACCGGTGGTATCAGACAATGAGGCCAGGAATGGCCGGTGCCGGGGAGCGTGGGGAACCTCGAGCTTGGGCGCCAGTGTAGGCAGGTAATTCGCGGTAAGTCAAGCATACGGTCGAGCGGCGCGCCGCGTTTACCGGCGGCGTGCAGGAGTGTGCAGGTGACCCGGATTTCAGGGGCAATCGCGTGATCGGCGCTGTCGTGCTGGCGGCGGGTGCCTCGTCGAGAATGGGGCAGCCGAAGGCTGGCCTGCCGCTCGGGCGGGGGGGGCAGACGGTCCTGTCGATGGGCGTGGACGCGCTCCTCGCGGCGGGTGTCCCGCACGTGGTGGTCGTCGCCGGCGCGCACCCGGATGTGGTCCGCCGCGTGCTCCACGCCCGCGATCGCCGCGTGCGCGTGGTCGATCATCCCGGATGGGCCGACGGCCAGCTGTCATCGCTGCTGTGCGGACTCGACGCCATCGAACATCCGCAATTGGAGGCGCTGCTCGTCACGCTGGTGGACGTCCCGCTGGTGTCGAAGGACACGGTGCGCGCGCTGATGCGGGCGTGGCGCGAAACGGGCGCGCCCATCGTGCGGCCGGCGCGCGGCGACGAACACGGCCACCCCGTGCTCTTCGATCAGCGGTTGTTCTCGGAGTTGCGGACGACCGATCTGGCGGCGGGCGCCAAGCCCGTGGTTCGCGCCCATGCAGGTGAACTGCTGAACTTGCCAGTGACCGATGATGGCGCGTTCCTGGATTTGGACGTGCCCGCGGACTACAAGCGTGCGGTGCGGATTCTGGACGGGAGAGGATAACGGACGCTTCGGGAGAGCGGAGGCGCCGGGAGGAGAAGCGGGCCGGGAACAAGAGGCCGGGTCAGGAGTCAGCGCCGGCCTGACTCCTAGGTCCTGGCTCCTACTTCATGATCGTGAACGGTGCGCTGGCGCGGGTAGTGCCCCAGTCGACGTGCAGCGTGCCACCGGCCGGCGTGTCCTCGATGGAGATGGTCACCATCTCGGCCGGAGCCGGAGGCGCTCCCATCTGCATCGCAACGCGGCCCACGTCCTCACCCTTCGGGTAGGGAATGCCCCACTGGCCGGTCTTCTTGCTGACGATGAGCTGCCAGCCCTTCTCGCTTGGCAGGGTGTAGAGCGTGTACGTGCCGGGGTTCACGTGCATCATGCCGAACATCAAGGCCTTGTCGGTCTTCAGCGTGGTCGCCTCGTCTGCCCCGGTCCGCCATTCCTCGCCGTAGGTCGCCACTTCCTTGCCCACGGTGCGGCCCTTCAGCGAGGGACGGCCGTACTCGATGGAGATGTTGGCGCCGTCGATGACCCACTCGCTGAGGACGTGCGGGCTGCCGCCGCCGCCGACTTTCAGCTGTGTCGTCTTCTGCGCGTGGAGCGCCGTCGCGAAGAGGGCAGCCACGGCCAGGGCTGCCAACGGGAACCTGAATCGCCGCATTCGATGCCTCCTGAGGGTGCGTCACGGGCTTGTCGAGCTGGTTGGCCCGACGCCCAACCTCCGACTATAGCAGAGCGTTGAAGATCTGATGATCTGTCGAGGTGATGAGCTGTTGATCTGAGCGGGGGGGCAATCGGGCGATGTGACTCTCGTGATCTATCTGGTGATCTTGCCGAACAGGTGGCCGCCCACGCCGTCGCCGTGCTGCCACGTGCCGGCGTAGCGGTCCCGGTAGAAGAACACGCGCGCGGTGAAGGTGCCCAGTGACGGGATGCTGTCGTCGGTGAGCATCACGACCGGTGTGTCCCCGATCCACCGCATGGGGACGACGAAGGGCAGGGTGACATCCGTGCCCTCGTGCACCATGCGCGCGTTGAAGCGCCAGAGATCGTCGCCCACCTTTTCCACGCTGGCGATCTGGTAGCGGTCGGCGCGTGGCGGACCGTCCCGGCCATCCATGGTGAAGGCGCCCTCGAGCACGGCGTTCCGCATGCGCTCGGTGAAGGCACGCTCGCGTTCATCGAGCGACGCCGGGTCCACGGCCATCCCCAGCCCGGCGCGGCCGGACAGCCAGCCGCCGGCGAACGCCACCAGAGCCGTGACCAGTACCCCCAGCACCCCGACGACGCGCGCGCGGCTGCTCATGGAACGATTCTAGTCGTGGCGTAACACGTCGGCGGGGGCGAGCGTCGCGGCGCGGCGGGCAGGATGGTAGGAGGCGGCCACTGTGACGAGTGCGACCACGAGACCGACCACGACCATGATCTGCGGGTCGCTTGCCTTCAGCCCGGGCCGGCCCGATGGAAAGGCGCGGTCCCAGGCCATCGCGCCCGCCAGTCCCAGGCCCAGGCCGAGCAGGAACGGCACGCGCACGCCGGCGATGACCACGCGCATGATCCGGAGCGGCGTCGCGCCGAGCGCCATCCGAATGCCGAGCTCCTGGCGGCGCAGGCTCACACTCTGCGCGGTGACGGCATAGAGACCCACCGTCGCCAGCAGCAGGCACAGGAGGGTCAGCGTCGTCGCAAGCCGGGCAGACACCCGGGGGTTCCACTCGGCGTCGTGCACGGCCCTCGCGAGCGTCTGGACACGGTAGAGGGGGACCGTCGCGTCCAGCGTCCTGGCGGTGTCGCGCAGAAGCGCCGCGATGGTATCCGGGTTCAGCTGGCTTCGGACCATCAGCATGGCCGAGGCCGGAGCCGTCGTCACCAGGGGCGCGTACACGATGGGTTCAGCATCGGGCGATGCACGCTGCCGGATGTTGGGCGCGATCCCGACAATCGTGAGCCACGAGGGCGAGCCTTCCGGGGCGCCCACGCCAGACAGGGCCAGGCGCGCACCGAGGGGATCCTGTGCCCGCAGGAAGCGTTCGACGAACCGTTCGTTGACCAGCACGTTCGCCTGCCCGGGTCGCCCGTCCGCCTCGACGAGATCGCGGCCTCTTGCAAGCGGGAGGGCGAGCGTGTCGAGATAACCGGGAGTGATGTTCAGGACCAGCGCCGTTGGCGTGATGCCGTCACCAGGCGAACGTCCGTCGATGCGGATGCCGCGCTCGACGGCCCCCGACCTCGGCAGCGAGGTCGTCACGCTGGCCGCGGCGATGCCAGGAGCGCTCCGCACTCGCTCGAGGAGTTGCTCGACGTAGCGGTGGCGCTCGGCGGGGATCGGGTAGCGCGCCGCTGGAAGGCTCACGGCCGCCGTCACCACCTCGGTGGTCGCGACGGCCGCGTCCGACGGCAGTCCCGCCCGAGCCGTGAGGGATGCGAGCGTGATGGTGGACAGCAGCACGACCGCCAGGGCCAGTTGCATGGCGAGGAATACGACGGTCCATCGGCGCGATCCACGATTCGTCGTCTGGCAGCGTCCACCATCCTTCAGCGCGCGGCCGACATCGATGCGGGCAGCCACGATCGCCGGGACGAGGCCGAACGCCGCGATGGTCCCAAGGGAGACAGCCACGAGGGCCGCGAAGGCCGTTCCATCCAGCGAGTAGTCGATCCAGTACGGCAGCGTCCCATCGGGAATGGCGCTGGTGAAGAGTCGAATGCCCAATCGCGACACGACGAGTCCGGCCGCGGCGCTCACGGCGGCGAGGGCGAGGGCCTCGACCAGACGCTCACGAACGATGCGCCCGCGGCTGGCGCCGAGCGCGGTTCGGACCGCCACCTCGCGCGCACGGTGCAGCGATCGCGCGAGCACCAGGTTGGCCGCGTTGGCGGCCGACACGAGGACGATGACCAGGCCGGCGATGAGGAACGCAAGCCATGGTCCCTCGATCCGGCCGAAGAGCCGCTCGTTGATGGGCATGAGGCGAGCCCGCACGTTCCGGTTGGTCTCGGGATACGTGTCCGCGAGCCTGGTCATGATCGAGGTCGCCTCTGCGTGCGCATCGGCCTCGGACACCGCGTCGCTCAGCCGGCCCAACACCCGAAGCGAGCGCGCACCCCGTGGCTGCCCGGCCAGGCCCGGCAACTGTTCCAGGGGCATCCAGATGCTCGCCGTGCTTGGAAAGCCAGTGCGCTCGGGCATCACCCCGATGACCATCGCTGGCGATCCGTTCACCAGGATGGTCCGTCCGATCAGGGTCGGGTCCTCCGCGTAACGCGACCGCCACGCCGCGCGGCCCAGCATCACGACCGGCGCCGCACCGGGATGATGGTCGCCCTCCTCGAATCCTCGGCCCGCGAGCGTCGTGGCGCCCACCGCCTGGAACGCGCTCGCGCTGATGTAGGCGCCCTCGAAACGGTCGGGCGCCCGTCCCTCGTCTCCCACCGTCACAGGCACCGACGTGTAGGCGACCAGGGCCTGGAAGCCGCGAGCCGAGGCTCGCAGGTCTTCGAAGTCCGGCCAAGACATTGGGCGGTCGGCGGCCCGATCGTCGATCGTGGAAAGGTCGAGCACGCGGTCGGGACGTGGGATGGGCAGTCCCCGCAACGTGTGGGCGTACACGATGGTCAGGAACATGTGAGTGACGCCGATACCCAACCCCAGCACGAGGATGGCGGTCAGCAGGAAGCTGCGATCCCGACCGAGGGTTCGCACGGCGAACCGCGCATCCTGCACAAGGGCATCCAGCGAAGGAAGCCCACGCTGATCGCGGTGAAGCGACCTCACCTGGTCCACGCCGCCGAACGCGCGTCGCGCAGCGAACCGGGCGTCCTCACGCGACATGCCCTGGGCCACGAAGTCGTCCGCCAGCAGATCGAGGTGTGTCTGCACCTCGTCGGCAAGCTCCGCCTCCGCGCGCGACCGCCCGCTCAGCGCTCCGCGCAGCCGGGACAGCCAGACGCTGAGTGTCGTCATGACTCGTTGTCCAGCAGCCGCGACACGATGGACACCGTGCGGGCCCAGGTCTCGGTTTCCGCGGCCAGCTGGCGCCGGCCCGCGGCCGTGATGCTGTAGAAGCGGGCACGGCGGTTGTTCTCGCTCGTGCCCCAGGCGCTTTTCACCCAGCTCCGCTGCTCGAGCCGCAGAAGGGCGGGGTAGATGGTCCCTTGGTTGAGGGCGAGGGCGCCCTCGGCCACCTGCTCGATCCGCCGCGCGATGCCGTAGCCGTGCAGCGGGCCCATGGCCGCCAGGGTCTTGAGGACCATCAGGTCGAGTGTGCCGTAGGGGACCTCGCTACCCGCGGGAGGCATGGCATCTCCTGTTGAAAGGCAACAGGAATCTGCCACGGTTCCTATTGGAAGTCAACAGGAAGCGGGGTTCTGAGGTTCTCGGTTCTCAGGTTCTCAGGTTCTCGGGTTCGACGCCTCCGCCGCGATCTCCTCCCGGTGCGGCTCAATCCCGAAGCGAGCCGGCTCCGCGTTTTCCGGCTCCCGGTTCCCGTCGCGCGGTCCCTCCCGTCGCGAACTGCCCTCCCGACGCGCTCAGAACGTCACCCCGGCGCTCACCCCGAACGTCCGCGGCCGCCCCATCTCGCCGATGAAGCCCGAGGCCGTGAAGCCCGGATAGGGGAACGCCACCGGCACGTAACGCGTGTCGAATGCGTTTCGCACCCACGCTTCCGCCAGGAAGTAACGGCTGCGGAATCCGCCCCGTACGTTCACCAGCGAGTACGCCTCCTGGCTGGCCGTGTTCGCATCGTCGAACTGCATTTCGCCGTAGAACACGGCCTCCGCGCGGCCGAAGAGCGTAATCGCGTCGCTGACGGGCCGCTCGACGCGCGCGCCGAAGGCCGCCGTGTAGTCTGGCATGTTCGGAATGATGTTGTCCGACACGTCCACGCCGGAGGAGAGGCTGCCGTCGCCGAACCGCGCGTGGGTGTAGCCGACGTTTCCGAACAGCTCGACCTCTGGGTGCGGCTTGGCGGCCAGTTCGAATTCCACTCCACTGCTGCGCGCGGCCCCGACATTGGCGATGTAGTACTGGCCGGCGACGAGCGGGTTCGGGACGTTCAGCTGCATGTCGTCCCAGCTGATGTGGAAGACAGCGCCGCTCGCCGAGATCTTCCCGCCCGCGAAGGCGCCCTTCACGCCTCCTTCGACGTGCCAGGCCGTCTCCTGGTCGTACCCTTCGGCACTGGGAGGCGAGGCCGGGTTCCACCCGCCGGCCTTGTAGCCCTGGCTCACCGACCCGTAGGCCATCACGTCGGGCTGGATGCGGTAGCCGACGGCGACCTGCGGCGAGACGTTGGTGTACGAGCGGTCGCCGGTGAACGTCGCGGGCGTGGCGAGCGCGGGCACGAAGTAGTTGTCCAGGACGGCTTCCTTCATCTCGTGATCCAACCGGGCGCCGAAGGTGACGTCCAGCTTGTCGTCGACGATGAACGTAGCCTGCCCGAAGATGCCAAGGCCGAGATCGTCCAGCGTGGAGTCGGGGGAGTACTGCTGTACGGCGAAGCCGACGAAGGGCGAGAACACGAACGGCGCGATGGTGTTCACCGCCAGCTGCTCGTAGCCCTGCGTGAAGAGCATGAAGCCCGACTGCCACTTGAGCGCCAGGATGTCGGAGAGCTGCAGGGGGGCGTTCACCGGTGACGCCGCGCGGACCTCCTGCGTGAACTGCAGGCTCTCCTCGGCGTTGTTGCGGGTGGCCAGGGGCAGGGGCGAGTAGTCGAGGTCGGTGGCGTCCTCGGTCTGCCAGCTCACGAAGCCCGTGCTGCTCGTGAACGTGACGCGCTCGCCCTCGCCGCGCAGCATCACCGTCGTGGCCTTGACGTCACGATGTGTGTAGCCCTCGTAGTCGCGTGCCACGTGGAAGGGCTTCGAGCGCAGGTCGCCGAGATCCGCGAGCGCGTAGTCGCCGTCGCGGTCCCTCTCGGCGCTGAAGATGACGCGGGCTTCCCAGTTCTGCCAGGGCACCCACATCAGCTGCGCTTTGCCGAACGTGCCGGAGCGGAAGTCGAGGTCGTTGCCGGTGATGTCGTTGGTGGTGTAGCCGTCGCGCTCCTGCTTCCCGAGCGAGAAGCTCACGGCTACCGAATCCGAGAGGGGCCCCGACACGCTGCCGCGCACCTCGCGCGACGCCGCGTTCGCGAACGGCGCGACCACGGTGCCGGTCCACCCCGAGAGCGACGGGCGGGCGCTCGCGACGTTGACGATGCCGCCGAGCGCGTTCCGGCCGTAGAGCGGGCTCTGCGGCCCGCGCACGAACTCGATCTGCGACACGTCGAGCAGTTCGATGCTGGACGAGTTGGCGTTCAGCTGCGGGACGCCGTCGATGTAGGTGGTGACCGCCGGGTTGCCCGGGCTGGCGCCGATGCCGCGGAACCGCGGGTTGCTGCCCTTGCGCGCGGTGAACTCGGTGAAGAACGTGTTGGGCGCGAAGAACGCCGCGTCGCTGACGATGCGCACCCCGGCCGAGGTGAGCGTGTCTTCCGTCACCGCGGTCACGCTGCCCGGGATGGTCTTCACGTCGACCGGCTCCTTCTGCGCCGTCACGACGACGGTGGGGAGCGTGATGGACGGCGGCTGGCCGGACGACTGCGCCTCGGCCACGACGGGAACGAGAATCGGGAACAGGGCCACCACCAGGCCGATAGAGGCATTGCGGACGCAATCGCGGACAGGCATCGGGACCATTATTGCCGGTTGTGAGGTTCTGAGGTTCTGGGGTTCTGAGGTTCAGCGCAACGCCAGCGTCCAGATGTTCCCGTGCAGCTCGCCGCGCTCGAAGACGACCACGTCGTTTCGCCGCGACCATTCCGGATAGCGCACGTAAACGTGCGGAGGTCCCGCCGGCGTGATGACACCCTGGCGCCCGCTCGCCGCGTCCACCCAGCGCAGGCTCCACACGCCGCCGCGCAGCACCGCCACGGCCACCTTCGTCCCGTCGGGCGACCAGCTGCGCACCCACGTCTGGCCCCGCTCGCGCGTGACCTGCCGGTGCGCGCCCGTTCGCGCATCCACCACCACCAGGTGCGTGGAGCTTCCGTCCTTCAGTTCCGCGGCGATCTGGCGCTCGTCGGGCGACCAGGCGGGATAGCCAATCCAGTACGCGGGGTCGGTGAGCCGTGTGGGAGCGAAGCCATTGAGCGGGCTGACGAAGAGCATGCGCCGTCCTTCGGGGGGCGACACCACCGCGAAGACCCCTCGGGCCATCGACGGTGAGATCTCGAACTCGGCCGGCTTGCCGTGCGCGAACGTGCCCTGGGCCGCGTTGGCCATGTCGAGCAGGGGCTCGGCGCGACGGGTGGTGACGTCCACGGACCACAGCCCGCGCGATTCGCCGCGGTCCGTGAAGAACGCCACGCGACGGCTGTCGGGAAACCAGCTGGGCTTGCCATCGGAATTCTCGTTCGTGGTGATCTGCACCCGGTTGGCGCCGTCGATGTCCATCACCCAGACGTTGGGCGGCTCACCGCGACGGGTCGACATGTACGCCACACGTGCGCCGTCGGACGACACCACCGCCATCGAATTGCGCCGGCTGGTGTCGGTGGTGAGGGCGCGTGCGGCCCCGGCCGCCGATCCGTCGGCCTTGATCGGTTGTGACCAGATCTGGCTGCTCAGGCCCAGGCCCGCGAAGGCAAGCCGCGCGCCGTCGGACGAGATCGAGAGGCCTCGCACGCCGGGCACGCCGGGAATGGGGATCATCTCGCGCGGACCTGTGACGAGCCCTCGTTCGGCATCGAAGGGCAGACGGTGAACGAGCGCGTCGCCGCCGGCCGCGTAAAGGGCCGAACCATCGGGCGAGAAGGCCACTTCGTACAAGCCGGGCCCCGTGGCGATTGGCGTGACGTCCCCGGAACGGAGCGTCAGCAGCCAAACGCCGTTGTTCACGCCGCCTTCGAACACCGTGAACGCGACGTAGCGGCCGTCCGGGCTCCACACGGGAGCGGCATGCCCCCCGATAGGATGTCCCGGCCGCGTCAGCGGCTGTCGATTGCTGCCGTCAGGGTTCACTACCCAGACGGTGGACCCGCTCTGCGCGCCGAACGCGCTTGGCGTGACGTCGGCGTGCTCGTCCGTCTGGAACACGATGCGCCGGCCGTCAGGCGCCCAGGCCGGGTTCGAGCCCTCGGGGGCAACCTGACGGGGCACGCCGCCGTGCGCCGGGATGACCCAGACGCCGCCGTTCATCGAGGAGTGATACGCAAGGTGCGCGCCGTCGGGCGACCACGCGGGTTGCACGTTGTGCCCGCCGTCGCTCGTCAGCGCCCGTTCGGTGGCGGCGTCGGCGAACGGCCGGACGTAGATCTCCATCGCGCCGCTCCGGTCCGACGAGAATGCCAGGGCGTCGCCCCCCGGCGAGAGCGCGGGGTGCAGGTCGAGGCCCTCGTGCGTGGTGACCTGCACGGGCCACGCCAGGTCGCGGGCCGCGACCGGCGGGCTGCCGGCCCGAGCAGCCGCGGCGGGAGAGCTGCTCTGGGTACGCTGTGCCCACAGGCCGGCGACGACCACGGCCGCCAGGACGGTGGCGGTCCAGAGCGACCACGCCGGCCACGGCCGGGTGGGCGAGGACTCGGGGTCGTGGGCCGCGCGGGTCGGCGCCTGTTCGACGACCGCCCCGCCGTGGGCCGTGGGCGCCGCGCCCGTTGACACGCGCTGATCGACGGGACGCGCGGGTGTGGGCGGAGTGTGCGCCGGCGGAGCGCCGGTTTCAGGCTCTTCGAGGGTGACCGCGCACAGCCACCGGTAGCCCCGCGTGGGGACCGTCGCTATGTACTTCGGTTCGCGCGGGTCGTCTCCGAGGACGCGCCTCAACTGGGCGACGACGCGCGTGAGGGCGTGATCGGTGACAGCGGTGCCCGGCCACACCTTGTCGAAGATTTCCTGCTTGGTGAACAGGTGACGGGGCTCGGACACCAGCAGCGCCAGCAGGTCGAGCGCCTTCGGCTCGACCGCCAGGACCTCGTCCCCGCGTTCGAGCCGATAGGCGTCCAGGTCGAGCCTGAAATCGTCCCACCCGTAGCGCGATGCACCCGTTCGTCCCACCGTCAGTCCTCCCGCGCCTTCATCAGGGAATCGTCATCGTAAGCTCAGCGCGCCCTCAGGACGTGCCAGGCCCGCGGGCCGCATGGTCGTTCCATGCGACTCACCCTCGTGCTGCTCCTGCTGATCCCGGTCGCGAGCCCCGGTCCGGTGCGGGCGGCCGCCCCGGAGGTCTCCCATTCCACCTTTGTCCTAGAGATGGACGGCGGTATCACCCTTCCGGTTCGGGTGAATGGGCTGGGACCGTTGCGGTTCCGGCTGGACACCGGCGCCAGCCGGTCGGTGTTATCCGACGACCTGGCAGACCGGCTGGGCCTGGGCCAGACCGGCCAGTCTACGGTGGTGGTGACCCACGGTGGTCGCACGCGGCAGCCGCTCGTGCGGGTGGAGGAACTGGCCATCGGCGGCGAGGCCAGATTCCCCGTGCCAGCCGCCCTGGTCCTGCCGGCCACGAACCTTGACCCCACCGGCCGCATCGACGGCCTCATCGGGCAGGATGTCCTCGGCCCGCTGGTCTTCACCATCGACTACGCCCAGCGACGCATCTGGTGGCACGGCCGAACAGTCCCCGACAGCCCGCGCGGGACGCGGCTTTCCCTCGAGGTCACCAATGGCCGCGCCCTCGTGACGCTGCCGCAGCGGTCGGGCCCGGCGGCGGTGCTGCGGCTCATGCCCGACACGGGCGCCGACAGCCTGGTGCTATTCGCCCACCCCGGCCGTCCGCTGCCATTCGTCACACCGCTCGACACCGTCCGTGTGCGCGGCGTCGCTGGCAGCCGCCCTGCTCGGCGCGTGCTCGTGCAGAATCTGGATGTCGGGAGCATCCGCCTGACGGACCATGTGGGGTTGCTGGTAGACGGGACGGCCGCCGGCCCGTTCATGGGCGACGGGTTGCTGCCCCTCCACCTGTTCACCCGTGTTACGTTCAACGGGCCAGGGGGCTATGCCGTCTTCGACGGGAGTGAAAAGTGAGAAGTGAGTAGTGAGAAGCCCCGGGTGTTCTGATGAAGACGCGCTCGGGCGGGGGATCTGTATGGCGACCGTGCGATTCACGCGCAACATCCAGCGGCACGTCGCGTGCCCCACGCGCGAGGTGCCCGGCACGACGCTCCGCGAGGTGTTCGATGCCTACTTCGCCGGCAACGAGCCCGCACGCGGGTATGTGCTGGACGATGGCGGGAAGCTGCGGCACCACATGGCCGCGTTCATCGACGGCCGGCAGATCGACGACCGCACGCGGCTGAGCGACAAGGTCGCGCCCGAGGCGGTCATCGACATCGTCCAGGCGCTTTCAGGAGGATGACGGGATGGTTCCGCGATGCCACGTTTCCACGCGCAAGGGCCTCTTCACCGTCGAGCGCGGTGCTGGCGCCTGGAGCATCACCCGCACGAACTTTCTCGGCGACAACGTGACGGTGGCGTTGCACGACCCGCGCAGCGGCCAGCTGTTCGCCGCGCTCAACCACGGCCACTTCGGCGTGAAGCTGCACCGCTCGGAGGACGGCGGCGCCACGTGGAAGGAGCTTGCCGCGCCGAAGTACCCGCCCAAGCCTGAAGGGTACGTGCCGAAGACGCCCATCGAGGGCACGCCGGCCGACTGGTCGCTGAAGCTGATCTGGGCGTTGGCGGCCGGGGGGCCGAGCGAACCCGGGGTGCTGTGGTGCGGGACGCTGCCAGGAGGGCTGTTCCGGTCGGACGACCACGGCGAATCGTGGGCGCTCAACCGCCCCCTGTGGGACGACCCGCGGCGCGAGGAGTGGTTCGGCGGCGGCGCCGATCTCCCGGGTATCCACAGCGTTCTGGTTGACCCGCGCGACGCGCGCCATGTGACGGTGGGCGTGTCGTGCGGCGGCGTATGGACCACGCGCGACGGTGGCGCCGGCTGGGAGCTGACGGCCACCGGCATGCGCGCCGAGTTCATGCCGCCCGAGCGACAGTTCGAGCCGAACGTCCAGGACCCGCACATGGTGGCCCAGTGCCGCGCGAACCCCGAGGTGATGTGGGCGCAGCATCACAACGGCATCTTCACGTCGGCCGATGGCGCGCGGTCGTGGACCGAGATCACCGGCGTCCAGCCCTCCACCTTCGGCTTCGCCGTCGCCGCCCATCCGCGAGACGAGGGCACGGCGTGGTTCGTGCCGGCGGTGAAGGACGAGACACGCTACCCGGCCGAAGGGCGTGTCGTCGTGACACGGACTCGCGATGGCGGCCGGACCTTCGAGACCCTCTCCCAGGGGTTACCGCAGCGCCATGCCTACGATCTGGTCTACCGCCATGCGTTGGACGTGGACGAGACCGGAGACTGGCTGGTGTGCGGTTCGACCACGGGCTCGCTGTGGGTGAGCGAGGACGGCGGGGAATCGTGGCTCACCGTGTCGTTGAACCTGCCGCCCATCTACGCGACGACCTTCGAGCGGCCGTGATGTGTGCGGCTGGCGCCGCTTGCATGACGAAACCCGATGCTTCCCGCGTCAATTCGGCATGCGAGCGGGGGCGCGCGCCTTCGTAAACGCCGGCCCTCCCGCCACGGTAAGTCGTCGAGGGGGCGTGCCCGGCGAAGTGCCGCCGGGCACCCGGCCCCCGGTCCGCGCTAGAATGTCACACGCGTCCGACCGTTCTCGCGTCGGACGACTGCCGGTTGTGAGTCCCTGTCAGGAGTGAAACGATGAAGCGCATCGCAATTCGAGTCGTGCCAGTGGTGGCGCTGCTCGTCGCGGGTGTCGCGTGGCTGACCCCGCGCGTCTCCGGACAGAGCAGTCCGATGCCGAGCACCAAGAATGGCGAGTGGCCGATGTACACCGCCGATCTGCGCGGCAGCAAGTACTCGCCCCTCGATCAGATCAACGCCGGGAACTTCAGCAAGCTCGAAGTGGCCTGGCGGTTCAAGACCGACAACCTCGGCCCGCGTCCCGAGACCAAGCTCGAAGGCACGCCGCTGATGGTGAAGGGCATGCTCTACGCGACGGCCGGCACGCGCCGCGCGGTGGTGGCGCTCGAGCCGCGCACCGGCGAGATGAAGTGGATGTACAGCATGGACGAGGGCGAGCGGGCCACCCGCTGGGCCCCGCGCCAGCTCTCGGGCCGCGGCCTCTCGTACTGGACCGACGGCAAGGGCGACGAGCGCATCCTCTATGTCACCACGGGCTACCGCCTGGTGGCCCTCAACGCCAAGAACGGCCAGCCCATCGCGGGCTTTGGCACCGCGGGCGTCGTGGACCTGAAGCAGGGCGTGCTGATCAACGGCAAGCAGGCGGACCTCGAGAAGTCGGAAATCGGGCTGCACTCGACGCCCACCATCGTCAACGACATGGTCATCGTCGGCTCGTCGATGTTCGAGGGCCTGGGATATGTCTACAGCACCAATGTCAAGGGCCTGGTCCGCGCCTACGACGTTCGCACCGGCAAGCCGATCTGGCGCTTCGACACGATGCCCGGCCCCGGTGAGCCCGGTCATGAGACCTGGGAGGGCGGCTCCTGGGAGTGGACCGGCAACACCGGCGTGTGGACCCAGATCACGGCTGACCCCGAAGCGGGCCTCGTGTACCTGCCCGTCGAGTCGCCGACGATTGACGAGTACGGCGGCAACCGCCTGGGCGCCAACCTCTACGCGGAAAGCCTCGTGGCGGTGGATCTGAAGACCGGCAAGTACAAGTGGCACTTCCAGTTCGTGCACCACCCGATCTGGGACCACGACATGTCGTCGGCGCCGCTGCTCATCGACACGACGGTCGAGGGCAAGCCCCGCAAGCTCGTGGCGGTGCCCTCGAAGCAGGGCTGGCTCTACACCTTCGACCGCATCACGGGTCAGCCCATCTGGCCGATCGAAGAGCGCCCGGTGCCGCAGTCGACGATACACGGCGAGAAGACCTGGCCGACGCAACCCTTCGTGACCAAGCCGCCCGCCTATTCGCGGACGCACATCGCGGAAGACGATCTCATCGACTTCACGCCGGCGCTGCGCGCCCAGGCGCTGAAGAACCTGGCGCTCTTCCGCTGGGAGCCGACGCCGTACGTGCCGCCCACGGGCCCCGAATCGAAGCTGCTCGGCGGCATCAACATCGCCAACACCAGCGGCGGCACCAACTGGCCGGGCGCGGGCTTCGACCTGGAGACGGGTCACTTCTACACGCAGGCGGGCAACGCGGCCGTCTCGGTGGGTCACTACGATGCAGAGGAGTTCGAGAAGGTCAACCCGGAAAACTTCAAGAACAAGCCGCGCCTCCCGCGCTGGGAAGCCGAGCCGGACTACGGCCTGCGCCGTGAACGTCCTGCGGCGGGTCCTGGCGGCGCGCCTGCATTCAACTTCCCGGGCATGGCCGGCCGCCGCGCGCTGGTCCAGGGTCTCGACGGCCTGCCGATCGTGAAGCCGCCCTACGGCGTGATGGCCTCCATCGACCTCTCGAACGGCACGCTCCGCTGGCAGGTGCCGCACGGCGACACGCCGGACGCGGTGCGCAACCACCCGCTGCTGAAGGGAATGAACATCCCGAAGACCGGTCAGAGCGGCAGCGTCGGCGTGCTCATCACGAAGACGCTCGTCATCGCGGGCGACCCGCAGCCCACGGCGCCTCCGGGCCGCGCGCGCGGCGCGATGCTCCGCGCCTACAACAAGGACACCGGCGCCCAGGTGGGCGAGGTGCTGCTGCCGGCGCCCATCGTCGGCCACCCGATGACCTACTCGCTCGACGGCCGCCAGTACATCGTGGTGGGCGTGAGCGGTGGCAACTACACGGGTGAGTACATCTCGCTGCGCCTGCCGCAGACCGAGACGACCACGACCGCGCCGCGGCAGTAACGGCAAGGGTCGGGAGTCAGGACCAGAGGGGGGGCGGGAGAAGATCCTGCCCCCCTCGTTCTTTGTACGGTCCTGCCGTTCACTTGGGTTCTAGAACACGAGCCTCGCCGCGAGCTGAACCACCCGCGGGTCGCCGGCCGAGGTGATGGTGCCAAAGGCCGGTGAGCCCAGCAGCCCATTTGGCGCACCCAGGGCCGGGGTGTTCGTCACGTTGAACACCTCGACCCGCAGATCGAGCCCAGTCCCGCGCGGGAGGCCCAGGCTGCGAATCAGCGCGAGATCGAGGTTGCGATAGGCTGGGCCACGCACGGGGTTGCGTGAGCTGCTCCCCAGGGTGAACTGCGGAGCCACGGCAAAGCCCGCGGTGTTGAACCAGCGGGACGTCGACCGTTCATCAGCGGGCAGCTCCGGATTGCCCACGAGGTTCGGGCGCTGGGTACCGAACCCGGCGAAGGCGTTGAAGTTGGTGGCCTGCGTCACGGCGACCGGCGTGCCCGACTGCAGGGTCGCGATGCCCGTGATCGTCCATCCGGTCACCACGGCTCCCACGAGGCCCCCAGGCTGCCACCGGCGCCCCTCGCCCCAGGGCAGTTCGGCCACGACCGACGCGACAAACACGTGGGGGATGTCGCCGCTGGAGTCATCGCGGTCGCGCGCACGGTCGAAGGCGTCGGCCACCGGCGCGTTGGCGACGGGCCCGGTGAGAATGGAGGCGTCGAACACGGATGAGGCGTCGTCGATCAGCCTGGAGCGCGTGTAGCTCGCGAGCATCGAGAAACCCCGCGAGAACCGACGTTCGAGCCTCGCTTCGAACCCGTGATATGCCGTCGTGCCGATGTTGTTGCGGTAGAGGCTGACGGTCGTGTATTCGGGGAACGGTTTCATGAGCTGCGCCCGCGTGATCGTGGGGTCGCCCAGGGAAGACGAACGTGGAATGAGGCCGAAGTACGGGTTCGGCACACGCTCGAGCAGCGGGGAGCCAAGCGCGAGCTGATCGGTGGTCAGTTGATTGAGGTTGGCGTCAGGAACGCCGATGCGGGTGATCCTCGAGCCGACGTAGGCCAGCTCGAGCATCGTCCCCGCGCTCAGTTCCCGCTGCCAGGCGGCGTGCCACTGCTGCGCGTATCCCGAACCCAGGTCGCGGTCCACGCTGAACACGCCCTGGCCGAGCCCGGCGTCTGGCGCAAGAGGGATGGGCGACACGCTGGGGCCCTCCGCCAGCACGAAGGCCGGCGCGACGTTGTCGAGCGTGCGCTGGGACACCGTCTGGAGGAATGGAAAGGCGGGAGTGGTGAAGGGTGTGGTGATGCCTGCCTGCTCGATCCACACCACTCCGTAGCCGGAACGTAGCACATCACGCGGGGAGAGGCGCAGGGAGACGCCAAGGCGAGGGCCGAAATCCGTCCAGTGCAGCCGCCGGGCCGATCTCGGATTGCTGTCGCGTCCCAGGTATTCCAGCTGCCGCGTATCGAAGTCGAGCACTGCCGCCTGGTTCTGCTCTTCCACCGATGGGAAGTTCAGGGTGTAGCGGAGGCCCGCGTTCACCGTGAGGCGATCGGACGTTCGCCAGTCGTCCTGGACGAAATACTCCTGCACGTGGGCGCGATTCCTGATCTCATCCTGCTGCAGGTCGATGAAAAAGGTCTGCACCTGGCCGAGCAGGAAGCTCGCGAGCGGCGTGCCGGTGCCGGCGACACCCGGCTGGTCGGTGAACAGGTTCGTGAACTGGAACAGGCCCGTCGGCGACGGCGGCTGGACGACGTTCAGGCGGGACCAGCGCAGGTCCGCACCGATCTTCACCGCGTGATTGCCGCGGAGCCACGTGACGGTGTTGGCCACCTGGGTCACGCTGGTGCCGAAGTCGGTCGCGGTGTTGGCGGGCGAACCCCAGCGACTGGTAGCCGGCGACCTGGAACGTGGGTAGCGTGGACGGGAAGCGTGCCTCGGTGGGGACGCCGGGCAGGCCCAGGTCCGCCTCTGGACCGGTGGGCAGTTCGACGGCCCGCCGAGACACCCGCCGCCGTGTGTCTCCCACCCGCAGTTCGTTGAGCAGCTGCGTGGAAATGGGGCGTTGCCAGGCCGATGCCAGGGCCCACGAGTGGGTGTGCTGGGGGCCCAGGGTGCCCGTGGTGGCTCCGCTGCCCTCCGGCAGTGGCGAGACGGGAAGGAAGTGCTCCCCGAACCTGGTCAGACGGGCGAAGATCCGATCGCCCAGCGCCGAGAGCCGATGATCGATCCTGAAGCCGAACTGATCCTGGTTTACGGTCTCGTTGTTCGTGCGTTCGAAGTTGTTGGCCGTGCCAGGGCGGTTGGGCAGCGGATAGCGCGCGAGGAGGTCCCGTGCGACCGCGTCAATGCGGTCGGCCGGAATGACGCCGCCCGCGAACGGCAGACGGGTGGCCGTGCCTCCCGTGACGACGGTCGTGGCAGGATCGTAGATCACAGGCACACGCCCCGAGATGGGCTCGGTAAACACGCCTTGCCGCTGCAGTGCGGTTGGCACCGTCGAGATGACCGTGCGGGCAATGTCCTGGCGCTGGCCCTGATAGTCGGCGAAGAAGAAGGTCCGGCCCCGCACCACCGGGCCGCCGACCACGCCCCCGTACTGCTGCCGGCGGAACGCCGGCTTGGTACCGGCAGGGGCGAACGGATTCCTGGCGTTCAGGGCCTCGTGCCTCACGAAGTCGAAGGCCCGGCCAGAGAGATCGTTGGTCCCTGACCGTGTGGTCAGGTTCACGACACCGCCGTTGAAGCGACCGAACTCGGCGGGCGGGCTGTTGCTCTCGATCTTGAACTCCTGGATGGCGTCGATGACGGGGAAGAACGGCACCTGCCCAGGCTCGGGCTGCAACACCGAGAGGCCGTCGAAGATGTACTCGTTGGTGCGGGGCCGTCCGCCGTTGATGCGCGGCAGCGACGACCCAGGCGGCAGGGCCACGCCTGGCGCAAGCGCGGCCAGCGAGATGAAGCTCCGGCCGTTCAGCGGCAGATTCTGCACCTGCTCCTCGGCGACGACCTGGCCGAGACCGCCGGTTTCAGTGCCGAACACCGAGGCGTCGCCGGTGACGAGGACGGCCTCCTGGACACCACCGAACTCGAGCACCAAATCGACGGCGAACGGCGATGAGGAAGCGGCCGCCGCGATTGGCGCGCCCGTCACGCTGGCGGCCCGTTGCGGTGTCACGCGCCGCAACGCTGGCCTCCGGGAGCGGAGAGCCTTGCGCATCCCGGACAACCCCGGTGAGGGCCCCACTGGAGATCTGGGCCGTGGCATCGGGGACGGCGAGAGCAAGCAGGAGGGTGGCAACGATGGCCGGAACGCGACCGGCGGCGACGAGGTGCGACACGGGCGGCACTGTACATCGCACTTATTCGTCAATCAAATCGACTGGAATCGCATCTAATCACAGTTGCGTGACGGCGACATCGGCGATTGCCGTGCCCAGGCGGCGCGCCCCTTCCTCCAACTGGTCTGGCTTCATCAGGCTGAACGCGAGTCGCAGGAAATTGTCTCCGCCCCCGTCGATGCACACGCGGCTGCCGGGAATGAACGTCACGCGGCGGGCTTCGGCTGACCGCAGCACTGCGTCGGCGTCCACGCCAGCGGGCAGCGTGACCCAGATGAAGTAGCCGCCGCCGGGCGTGATGAACGCGCAGCCGTCTGGCAGGTGCCGGGTGAGCGCCGCGGCCAGCGCCTCGCGCCGCTCGCGATACGCGGCCCGGAGCCGGGCGACGTGGGTGTCGAAGTCGCCGGACCGGCACAGCGACGCCACCATCATCGCCGCCGTGAAGTTCGGCGCGCCGCCGCTGTCGCGCAGTCCCCCATCCGCAAACCGGCGCGCCTGCTCGGCGCTGCAGTTGAGCCACCCGAGACGCAGCCCGGGCGCGAGCGCCTTGGCGAACGACCCCATCCGCATCACCGTCCCGCGTGGCGCCAGCGAGAAGAGCGAGGGCGGCGGCACGTCGTCGTACGATAGCTCACGGTACACATCGTCCTCGAGCACGAGGAAACCGTGGCGAGCCGCCAGGTCCACGACCGCGCGGCGGCGATCCATCGCGAGGTTCACGCCGGTGGGGTTGTGGAACGTGGGGATGGTGTACAGCAGCCGGGCCTTCCTCCCCTCGCGCTCCAGTTGGAGCAGCGTGTCCTCCAGCGCGTCCACGCGAAGGCCGTCGGCGTCCACCGGGACCGCCCGCAGGTCCAGCCGATGATCGCGTAGGATCTTCAACCCCAGGTGATAGGTGGGCGATTCGACCAGTGCCACGTCTCCGGGCTGGGTGAACAGCGTGCACACCTGGTCGATCGCGTCGGAGTTGCCGGCGGTGCCGACGCACTCGTCGAGCCCCACCGCGATGCCCTCGCGCTGATGCACGCGTTCCTGGATCCAGGCGAGGAGCGGCCACGCCCCTTCGGGCGCGCCGTAGGCGAGCATGTCGGGGCCGAACGTGTCCAGCGCGGCGGCGGCCGCCTGCCGCAGTTCCGAGGTGGGAAGCAGGTCCGGATCGGGCTGGCCGAAGTCGAACTCGCAGTAGCCGTCCCGCAGGACCATCTGCGTGGGCGGCGGCAGGGGCATGCCGGAAATCCTAACCGAAAACGCGCAGGGCGGCAGGCGCCGCGCGCGTCACTCGTTCGGCCGCAGCACCACGTCCACGCGCCGGGTGGACACGATCGGCTTGCCGTTGCGGCGCGCCGGCTGGTACTTCCAGGCCCTGGCTGCGGCCACCAGTTGCGGGTCGTACGCCGGGTGGATCGGCGCGAGGATCCGTACCGACGTGACGTCGCCGTTCTCGTCGATGGTCACCTCGACCGAGCCCTGGAACTCCAGCCGGGACTGGGAACCCAGCCATGTCGGGTTCCAGGGGGGCAACGCCTGTTGAATGACGACCGAGTCGCTGGGGGGCTCGGTCGCGACCGGCACGGGCTGGCTGGCCGGTGGCGGCGGCTCGGGCGCGGGCGGGGGATCTAGCTTGATCCTCGCCGCGCGACTCAGGTCGAGGAAGCCGCCGGCCAGCGTGCGGAGGTCGGCAAGGTCCGCGTCTTCCGATGTCCGCCCCTCCGTGACATCCATCACGTTCCGGAAATCCTCCTCTGCCTTGCCGAAGTCCTTTCGGTCGTACGCGGCCTTGCCGGCGGTGTATTGATCGCGGGCGATCTGCGGAAGGAGGCGACGGCGCACGCTCGCGAAGGCCGCACGCACGCGAGGCCCCGCCTCGTCTTCACCGGGCTCGTATTGCGGGTTGGCAGCGACGATGCGTTCGATGACCACGTCCGCGTCGGCGGTGCGGCCGAGGGCGATGAGGCAGAGCGCGCGGTAGTAATCGATCTCGGCGGTCCGCTCGGGCGCCGGCACGGCCTCGGCCCGATCGAGCGCCAGGAGCGTGGCCTCGTAGTCGGCGGAGGCGTAGAGCTGCCGCACCTGGTCGAGCGCATCCTGGGCGGCAGCCGCAACGGGCACCCCAGCCAGCAGGGCGACCAGTGTGAGTCGCCAGAGCCACATCACGTCACTTCCTCAAGTCGACGCCCACGCGAAGCGGCGCGTTCACGCCCACCGCAATCGTCTGCCGGCGCTCACCCAGCTGTGGGTGCCGAAGGACGAGCTGATGATTGCCGATGGGCACCGACAGGTTGCCGATGGGCGTTTCGCCCACGCGCTGTCCGTCGATGAAGACCTCGGCCCAGGGCTGTGCGTTCACGCTGACGACGCCGTTCACCGTGCCGAGCTGGATGGTGGCGGCGCGCCCGCTGACGACCTGGACGCTGCGCCGCTCGCGGTAGCCGAGGGCCTCGTTCACAATCTCGAGATCGTGCGAGCCCACCGGAAGGAGGATGCGTGGCGTGTCGGTGCTGCCGAGGAGCGTGCCGTTCTCGAAGATCTGTGCGGGCACCGGACTGGCGATGGCCAGCCAGCCGGAGGCGATGCCCCCACCGGTCATGGAGATGATGAGCGATGCCGTATTCCCCGCGTCCACGTCGACCGATCGGCGGACCGTGACGCCGGCGCGCGTGACCACGACCTCGTGAGTGCCTGGCGACAGGCCGTCGGCTGTCAGGGGTGCAGCCCCGAGCGACTGCCCGTCGATGACGACCGTCGCTCCGGGCGGCTCGGTCGTGACCTGGAGGCCACCGGTTGTGGGACGGGCGGGCTGGGCCGGTCCGCTGGGCAGGACGATGTGAACCGCCGAGGCCACGCCGCCACGCACGTCGAGCGGTTGAGTGCGGGCCGTCGCCCCGCTGCCCACCTGCAGGGTGTGCGCGCCTGCCGGCACGTCTGTGGTGAGGGGCGTGACACCGCGCTCGGCGCCGTCGAGGCTCACCGACGCGCCGACCGGATCGGAGGTGATGGTCACGGGCGCCGAGGTGGGTGTGGCGGCCGACCATGGCGCGGACCCGGTCGCCACCCACCACGCGATAAGGGCGCTCTGCAGCACGGCAAGGGCGATGACGGTAGCCAGGGCCGCGCGCTTCCAGGAGAAGCGCCGTGATGTCGGGGCGGGTGGGGGATTCCAGGGCCTTCTGCCGGACCCGCTCCGGCTGCGCGACAGATGGCGCTCCGATTCGAACGCCGCCAGCGAGTCGTCCGTGGGCAATGGGACGACGACACGGACGGATGATTCGGACAGCGTCTCGCTCGCCGCGCGGTGGCGAGGTTCGTGTAGCGATGCGCCCAGCGGAGCAAGGGGAGGCCGCTCGGGCAGCGACGCGCCGTCCGAGGCAGGTCGAGGCCGGTCGGGCAGCGATGCGCCCGCCGAAGCAGAGCGAGGCCGTTCGGGCTCCGGTGGCGACACGTTCACCGGATCCGGCTCGGCGGAAGGAGGGATCCGCGTCACGGATCTCGCAGTCTATGCCCCCGGGACGCCGGTCAGCAAGGCCTCGTTTCAGCGGTCCATCGTCATCACCGCGGCCATCATCTCGATCCCCTCCCACAGGTTCCGGAGGCGGAGGTTCTCGTCCGCGCCGTGCTGGTTATTGTCGTGGTTGACGATCGAAAGCCCGACCGTGGGCATCCGCTGGCTGAAGCTGGCAAAGGGCATCCCGCCGCCGAGGGTGGGCAGGCGGGCAATCTCGCGGCCTCCGCGCGTCAGGGCCGTGAACACGGCCCTGGTCATCGGATCGTCCATCGACACGCGCGGAGCGGTTGAGCCGCCGCGAAGGTCCACACGGGCGAGGAGCGGATGGGTGAGGCGCTCGGCATCGCTCGGGTCGCGGCCGTCCACCACGAAGTACCCCTGCTTCCGGACGTGGTCCACGACCAGGCGGTTCTGTTTGGCGGGATCGAGGCCGTGGACCAGGCGCATCTCGATGCGCGCCCTGGCCGATGCGGGGATGGCGGACCGCGCAGGTGCGTCGAAGCCCCCACCCGCCTCCATGACCAGCACGCTCAACGTGGGCTCGTTCAGCTTGCGCTCGAGACGCTGCTCGGGGCGCTCGGGCTGCGCCACCAGGAAGTCCTTCTTCAGCACGGCCTCGACGTTGGGCATGTCGTCGAGCGCCTTCAGCTCGGTCGGCGTCAGCGGCGTCACATCGTCGTAGAAGCCGGCGATGGTGACACGACCCGCGTCGTCCTTCATGCTGGCCAGCAGCTTGGCCAGGCGCATCGAGGGGTCTGGCGCCCAGTTGCCGTAGTTGCCGGAATGGAGGTCGCCCTTCGCGCCGAAGACGGTGATTGTGAGGCCCGCACCTCCACGCACGCCGTAGTACAGCGTGGGCCGGCCGCTCGGATGACGTGGGCCGTCCAGCGTCATCGCGATGTCGGCCTTCAGGTCATCAGCGCGCGCTTCCGCGAAACGGCGGAAGTTCGCGGAGCCGGCCTCTTCCTGGCCGTCGAGCACCACTCGGAGGTTCCACAGCGGGCCGGTGCCCGCGGTGCGCAACGCCTCCACCGCATTCACCACCGCGACGATGGGGCCCTTGTCGTCGGAGGCGGAGCGACCGTAGACGCGCCACTCGGGGTTGATGGGCGTGGTCTGGTCGAGAGCGACGGGTCCCTCGGCGGAATGGACACACGGCGCGAAGGGCTTGCACCGCGTCCACTCGGACTCGTTCACGGGCTGGCCGTCGTAGTGGATGTAGAGGGTGAGGGTACCGCGGGGCGAGGGCACGTCGAGGGTCGCGAACACGACAGGCGAGCCCGGACCCGTCGTCTTCTCGACCGTGAAGCCGCGCCTGGTGAACATCGCCTCGAGGGCGTCGGCATTGCGGCGCATGTCGGCGTCGTTGCCCGCGACGTTCGGGAGTGACACGAACTTCAGGAGCTCGTCTAGGATCTGCCGCTCGTGCGCGGCGCGCCAGGCGGCCACGGAGGACGGCTGCGCGGCGGTGGCCACGACGGCGGTGGCAGCCAGGGCGGCGGTGAAGAGGCGCCTCATGGCCTCACAGTCTAGCCGAGGGGGCGCGATCGCCGACGGCGGCGAAGCTCGCCGTCGGCGTCCGGGGGGCGAGCGCCGCGGCCTACCGGCTCCGGTCGTCGGTGGGGTCCAGCAGCGACTGCAGCTCTGAGAACGCGTCCGGTGGCGGCCTCACGCCCGATGGGCGGGACGCGGCCGGCCGGGTGCCCGACAGCCGCATGGCGCCGGTCGGAGGCATGCGGGGCGCGCTTACCGGTGGGCGGGGACGGGCGCTGCGATGGCGGAACCACAACATCAATGCCAGGCCACCGGCCAGCCACAGCGCCCAGCCCGCCAGCAGCTCTGCCGGCAGGTCGTTCAGGGCACCCACGTGAACGTCTTTCCCGCACCGAGCGAGTAGTCGGTGAGCAGCGAATCGAAGATGGGCGCGCGCCTGGACTCGTCTTCCATCGCCGCGCGCAGCGACTCGTCCACGTTCGCGCCCTCGTCGTGATCGAGGACGAGGATGACGACGACGCGCCGCTGATCCGACGTGTCCCTCGCCACGCGCGTGGGTGCGTGGTGACCGATGTTCAGCTTGCGGACGGGGATGGGCTTCGAGATGGCCTGGCGCACCCAGAGCGCGATGCGCTCGGCGCGCCGCGCCGCCCGCCATTCCTCCTGCGCGCGCCCGGTCTTGAAGCTGACGCCCGCGGGGATCTCCTGAGAGCTCGCGCCCACGCAGATGATCTCGCGCGCGCTGTTGAGCACGGCTTTCATCTCGTCAGTGAAGCCGGGGAAGCTGGCGCCGTCCTCGATGGTGTCGTAGGAATTGAGCCGCCAGCGGAACTCGTCCGAGAAGAGCAGGATCCGGAACGAGGCGCGCCGTCCTTCGTGATCCACGGCGTTGCGCACCGTGAGATCGGTGGTCACCTCGGGCGGCGTGGGCGGCGCCAGGCGGGCACGGACGTCGACGGCGGTCACGCCGGCGAGCCCGGCGCCCGCGGTGAGCCACGCGACGGTCAGCAACCAACGCGCGCGACCGGAGAACCATTCAGCCATCGCCTGCTGTTTTGCAGGATTGCTGCCAGCGGTGAGTGCGCGGGACTGGCCGCGATTGCACGCGCAGGATGACAGGAATTGTCCAGAGGCGTCGGTCGCCGGACCGAATGTGTCAGTCGATCAGAGGTGACAGCCCTTGTGCATGCAGTTGCAGTGCAGTTCGGTTTCCGGCGCCTTCTTGCAGTAGTCGCTGCAGTACTTGGCGCCGGGGGGCGCCGTGCACGAGCAGCTCGGATGGGCGCACTTCTGGGGTGCCGGAGGATCCGATTGTGGCTCGGCCATGGGTTCCCTCGCTTTCAATTTCCATTATGCGCTCGAATCAGCGGAGGCGGACGCAACGCGCGAGGCGCGTGAGTCCCCCGGCGTCGGGTACGCTCGCGAAGGTCGTCACAAACGGCCTGGCCGCAGCCATTCCTCGCGAGGTGGGCTCGTAGCCCGGCGTCTCGATCAGCGGGTTGAGCCAGGCCACGCCGGCGGCCCGGCGGTGCAGCTCGCGCATGGCCGCGCGCAGCACCTCGGGCTCGCCCACGTCGAGCCCATCGCTGACGATGACCACCAGCGTGTCGCGGCCGACGTGGCGCTCGCCGTGCTGGTGCAGGAAGGTGCGCAGGCTGGCGCCGATATTGGTGCCGCCGCCCCAGGCCTCGCGGCCGAGGTCGACGTCCACGGGCCGGCCCGCGGCGGCCACGCGCACGTCGCGCGTCACGGAGCGGAGCGCCGTCGAGAACACGAAGGCTTCGACGCGCCGCGTGACGCTGGCGACGGCCACCGCCAGGTCCAGGGCCGCGCGGTCGGCGCCTGCCATCGATCGGCTGCCGTCGACGAGGATCACGAAGCGCGGGCTCCGCCTCCGGCGCTGCAGCCACCGCGCGGTGAGGGCTTCGCCTCCTGTCTGCAGGCTGGCCCGCCACGTCCGCCGGAGATCGAAGCGGCGCCCGCGACGCCCGGGACGCCATCGCCGCGAGAGCCCGAGATGAAGGCGGCGCACCAGCATCGCCGCCGCCTGGCGCCATTCGCGGCTCACCGGCTCGAGTCGAACGGCGGCGAGCCCTTCGGCCTCGAGGGGGCTGTAGCTCGCGCGTTCGGTCCGCGCCGCCGCTTCCTCGCTCTCCTCCGAATCCTCGTCCATCACCAGATGGCCGGCGCGGCCTTCGCCTTCCTCGCGGTCGGTGTCGCGGTGACGATCGCCAGTGGGCGGTCTCCGCCCGGCCTCGGGCGCGCCCTCTCGTGGCCGGTCGTCGCGACGGGCCTGTGCGGGCAAACCGGGTTGCGGCACCCCTTCCGGCCCAGGGAAGAAGAACGCGTCGAATGCGTCGTCGAACGCGAGCGCGTTGTCGAGGCTGCTGCTGAGGACGGTCCGGAGCGCGTGGCGGACGTGGCGCTCGTCCAACACGTCCACTACCTCGAGCGCGCGCGCGGCATCGCGGAGCTCGCCCGGGCCGAGGCGGAATCCATGCTCGCGACGCAGCTGGCCGCAGAACGCGGCGAGGTTGCCGGGGAGATCGCCGTACGGATACATCAGCGGCGCGTGACCGACCCGATGCCGAAGTCGGTGCGCAGGCTGTAGCCGCCGGGTTCGAGCGTCTCGGGCGTGTCCGACAAGTACGGATCGATGGCCTGACGATGCTCCTGCACGACCGCGCGGTCCTCGTGGATCTTCAGCACGCAGCCCATCGTCTGCTCGAGCGTGCGGGCGTCGAGGTGCTCGCGGTGGAGGCTCATGAGCGCCATGGCCCAGTCGAGGCTCTCGGCCACGCCCGGCGCCTTCTGCAGCGGGAGCCCGCGCAGCGCCTGCATGAGGTGCGCGATGCGGTCGGCGAGACGCTCGGAGAGGCCCGGCACGCGGGCGCGGAGGATCTCGATCTCCTGCTCGAGCGAGGGGTAGGGCAGCCAGAGGAACAGGCACCGGCGGCGGAGCGCGTCCGAGAGCTCGCGCGTCCGGTTGCTGGTGAGGATGACGTGGGGGCGGTGTCGCGCGCGGATGGTGCCGAGTTCGGGGATGGTCACCTGCCACTCGGCGAGCACCTCGAGGAGGTAGGCCTCGAACGCCTCGTCTGCGCGGTCCACTTCGTCGATGAGCAGCACCGGCGACTGATCCTGGGTGAGAGCTTCGAGCAGCGGCCGTTTCAGCAGGTAGTCGTCCGAGAAGATCTCGGCCTCGCGCTGCTCCATCGTGGTGCCGCTCGACTCGCTGAGCCGCGCGTGGAGCATCTGCCGCGGGTAGTTCCACTCGTAGAGGGCCGACATGGCGTCGAGGCCCTCGTAGCACTGCAGGCGGATGAGCCGTGTGTCGAGCGCCTCAGCCAGGACCTTGGCGCTCTCGGTCTTGCCCACGCCGGCCGGCCCTTCGATGAGCAGCGGCTTCTGGAGCGCGAGCATGATCTCGAGCGCGGTAGCGAAGGCCTCGTCCACGACGAAGCCACGCTCGCGGAAGCGTGTGCGGATGTCGTCGGCGCTGATCATGGCGTCGGTGCGAGATAGCGCTGCGGATCCTTCACGAAGCGCGCGCGGCAACCGCCGCAACAGAAATAGTAGGTGATGCCCGCGACCTCGGTCGTGTGCTTCGCGCCAGCCATCTCCACTTCCATGTGGCACACGGGGTCGATGGCGACGCCGGCGGAACCCGGTGACGACCGCGTGGGAGCAGTGGCCGACGCCATCTGGAGGACGCGCCCGCCGCCCGCGCCGGGGACGCGCGCGGCGACCTCTGGGGCGGGAGCCTCCATCGGCCGCGCGGCGCTCAGTTGCACGATTTCGGCGAGGATGGACAACGCCACTTCCTCGGCCGTGCGTCCGCCCAGGTCGAGCCCGGCCGGGTTCCGCAGGCGTTCCACGCCGGGCACGTGGCTGTCGTCGAGCCAGGCGCGCACGGTGGCGCCACGCTTGCGCGAGGCCACCAGGCCCACGTAGGACGCGCCGCTCTTGAGGATGGTCTCGAGCGCGGGCTCGTCGTAGTGACCCTGCGACGCCACGACGACGGCGCAGTCACCCCCGCCGCCGACGGCGTCTTTCAGCACCGCCTCGAGTGACTCGAGCGTGGCCACGCTGGCGCCCACCTCCGCCGCTTCGGCCTCGATGTCGCGGTGCTCGTCTGCATCCACGACCCGCACCACGTGGTAGCGCATGGCCCGCGCGAGGCGCGCGAGCGCGCCGGCCACGGGCGTGGCGCCAGCCACGACAATGGACCGCGGCCTGACGATGGGCTCCACGTAGACGTCCACGGCACCCTCCGATGCGCAGGTCATGGGAACGACGACGCGATCGTGGCTCGACGAAAACTGTTCGGTGGCGTCGGGCCGGATGGACACCAGGCGCGCCTGGCGACCGCGGATGACCTCCAGCGCCTGCTTCCGGACGATCTCGCGCGAGCAGGCGCCGCCCACGAAGCCTTCCATGCGGCCGTCAGCGAAGACGATGGCGCGGTCGCCGAGGTGGGCCGACACCGGCGCGCGCCGCGCCACGACCGTGGCGACGGCAAAGGGCTGCCCGTCGCGGCGGAGCGCGGCGACCCGGTCGAAGAACGTCGAGGGGTCGGCCATCACCGCGCTTTCCTTGCCTGAATCCGCCCGATCAGGTTCAACGCTCGATCCTTCAGCGGCTCGATTTGTCCTGCCAGCTGGCCCTGGAACTCGCGTGCCACCAGCCGTGCGGCGCGCACCTCGCGTCCCCATGGGTTCTCGAACAACCCGTTCAGCAGGTCGAACGTCTCATCGTCGCGCCACGTGGACTCCCTCTCGAGCCGCTCGAGGTACGCCCACTGGAAGCGCTCCGCGGGCAGGCGTCCCTCCGTGAAATCCCCGAGCAGTGCGTGGTACGGCGCCAGCGACACCACCTGCTCGTTCACCACGCGCGCGCCGGTGACCGAGGGCAAGTGTTCCTGCATCAGCACGCGGATCGGCTCCGGCTGGATGGCCCGCTCGTCCAGGTGCGCGACGGCCCTGCCCCGGTGGAACAGGACCAGCTGCGGGCTCTTGTGTGCGATGCCCGTGCGGGCGGCCACATGATCGCTGGCCGCCCGGCCCGAAGGGATCTGGATGAGGCCCACGGCCACGTCCACGCGGGGCTCGAACGCCTTCTGCACCAGCAGCCAGGCGTCGAACGTCTGGTCGCTGGTGCCTGCCTTGAAGATGGCGCACCACTCGACCGTGTCGAGCAGGCGGTCCAACTCTGCGGCCTGCGCCAGCGGGAAGAACCGCTCGGCCAGCGTGGTTCGCGCCATCGCCTCGGTGGTCATCCCGTGCCCGCAGAGAGGCGCTCGCGGACGTTGGCGAACGTCTGCGTGATGAGCTTCTGCGCCTGCGCGTCGAGGACGCGCCCGCCCACCGCCGCGACCGGCCCACGCGCGATGGCCTGGCCGCTCCAGTTGAGTTTCGTCGTCCCCGCGCCGACGTCGACGACATCCGCGCCCGCCGTCAGGTCGATGGCGCTGCCGAAGCCGCCACCCGTGATCTTCATGTCCATGCGGTTGCCGGCCGCATCCGGGAGCAGTTCGAACTTGAACTTGAACTTGCCCCGCACCGGGCCCACACCCACCTGCGCAATGGCGTCGAAGTGGGTGGGGTCGTGCACGGTGACGTCCACCACGTCGGGCAGGCAACGACCGACTTTTTCCGGGTCGTTGATGAATGCCCAGACCGTGGCCTTGTCGGCCGTGATGGTCTCCTCGCCGCTGTACTGGAGGTTCATGACTGGCCTCTCTTCGCTTCCGCGTCGCGAATGGCGCGCCATACCTTGTCGCGCGTCACCGGCATTTCGATGTGCCGGACGCCCAGGGGCGACAGCGCGTCGACCACGGCGTTGACGAACGCCGCGGGGCTGCCCACGTTCGGGCTCTCGCCCACGCCCTTGGCGCCGATCGGGTGATGCGGGCTCGGCGTCACCGTGCTCGCGGTCTCCCAGTGCGGCGTCTCGAGCGAGGTCGGCACCAGGTAGTCGGTGAAGTTGGTGTTCAGGTTGTTGCCGTCCTTGTCGTACTGGATTTCCTGCATGAAGGCGATGGCGAAGCCCTCGGTGAGGCCTCCGTGCACCTGGCCCTCGACGATCATCGGGTTGATGATCGTGCCGCAGTCGTCCACGGCAAGGAACCGCCGCACCTTCACCTCACCGCTCTCCTTGTCCACGTCCACCACGGCGATGTACGCGCCGTTGGGGAACGTCATGTTGGGCGGGTCGTAATACTGCGTGGCTTCCAGGCCGGGCTCGTTCTGGCCGGGGTTCGTATAGGCCGCAAACGCCACCTCCTTCATGGTGACGCTCTTGGACGGCACGCCCTTCACCTGGAACTTGTAGTCCTTCCACTCCACGTCGCCTTCGCCCACCTCGAGCAGGTGCGCTGCGATCTTGCGGCCGCGCTCGCGCACGCGCCTGGCGGCCATCGCGATGGCGGCACCGGCGACCGGCGTGCTGCGGCTGGCATAGGTGCCCAGCCCGTAGGGCGCCGTGTCGGTGTCGCCCTCCTCGACCATGATGTGCTGCGGGTCGAGGCCCAGTTCCTCGGCGACGATCTGCGCCCAGGTCGTCTCGTGGCCCTGGCCCTGCGACTTCGCACCCGTGCGGACGATGCCCGCGCCGGTCGGATGGATGCGGATCTCGGCGCTGTCGAACATCTTGATGCCGAGGATGTCGAAGTGCTTCGACGGCCCGGCGCCCACCACCTCGGTGAACGTCGAGATACCGATTCCCATCAGCTCACCCTTCGCACGCTTCTCGGCCTGCTCCTTCAGGAGCGCCGGGTAGCCGATCTTCTCGAGGGCGACGTCGAGCGTCTTGTGGTAGTCACCGCTGTCGTAGGTGAAGCCCAGCGCCGACGGGAAGGGGAACTGCTCCTTCCTGACGAAGTTCTTCCGTCGCAGCTCCACCGGATCCATGCCGAGCTCGTCGGCCAGGATGTCCATGCCGCGCTCGATGGCAAAGCTGGCCTCGGTGACGCGGAACGAGCACCGATAGGCGACGCCTCCCGGGGCCTTGTTGGTGAAGTACGCGTCCACTTCGGCGAACGCGACCGGGAACGTATAGCTCCCCGTCACGATGCCGAACATCCCGGCGGGATACTTCGTGGGGTCCGCGGCCGCGTCGAAGGCGCCGTGATCCGCCGCCGTGGACACCTTGAGCGCCGTCACGGTGCCGTCGGCCTTCGCGCCGATCTCCACGTCCATGTGATAGTCGCGGGCGAAGCCGGTGCTGGTGAGGTTCTCGGTGCGCGATTCAATCCACTTCACCGGGCGGCCGATCTTGAGCGCCCCGACAATGGCGCACACGTAGCCGGGATAGACCGGCACCTTGTTGCCGAAGCCGCCGCCGATGTCCGGCGAGATGACGTGGATCTTGTCCTCCGGAATGCCGGTGACCAGCGCCAGGGCGGTGCGGTAGACATGCGGCGCCTGGGACGTGACGTGGAACTGGAGCCGGCCCATGGTGTCGAAGAACGCCACGCACCCGCACGGCTCGAGCGGGGCGGGATGGCAGCGCGGAAACCACATGCGCTGCTTGATGCGCTTCTCGCTCGCCTCGAGGGCCTGCTCCGCGCGGTCCTTGTCGCCGACCTCCCAGTGGTAGATGTGATTGGTCTTCGCCTCGCGATCGGGGCGCAGCAGCACCTCGTCCGTCTTCGCGGTGAATGGATCGGTGACCACCGGCAGCGGGTTGTAGTCCACCTGCACGGCTTCGGCGCCGTCGGCCGCGGCCCCGCGCGTCTCGGCAAAGACGGCCGCCACTTCCTGGTACTGGAACAGCACCTTGCCGATGGCCAGCACCATCTGCTTGTCCTTGCCGTGGAAGGTGGGCAGCCACCCGAGGCCCGCGGCCTCGAGGTCCTTGCCGGTGATGACGGCCACCACGCCGGGCACCTTCAGGGCCTCGGAAGTGTCGATGTTGGTGATCTCGGCGTGCGGATACGGGCTCCGCACGATGGCCATGTAGAGCATGTGCGGGAACGAGAGGTCGTCCACGTAGTTGCCCTTGCCCTGGATGAATCGCGGGTCTTCCTTGCGCTTCATCGGGACGCCCAGCGAGCCTGTGACGGTGGTTTCGGTGCTCATGATGCGTCTCCGTTGGGCTACTTGGTGGCCGGGGCCGCCTGCAGCGTCTCCGCTGCCTGCCGCACCGCCTTGACGATGTTGTTGTAGCCCGTGCATCGGCACAGGTTGCCCGCGAGCTCTTCGCGCACCTCGGCCTCGGTCGGATTGGGCTTGTGTTTCAGCAGCACGAACGACGTCATCAGCATGCCCGGCGTGCAGTATCCGCACTGCAGCCCGTGCTGATCCCAGAACGCCTGCTGCAGCGGGTGGAGCGCGCCGCCCTGGGCGAGGCCCTCGACGGTGGTGATCTCGTGGCCGTCGGCCTGTGCCGCGAACATGGTGCACGACTTGACGGCGCGGTCGCCGTCCATCACCACCACGCAGCAGCCGCAGCTCGACGTGTCGCACCCGATGTGCGTGCCGGTGAGGCCACAGTCCTCGCGCAGGAAGTAAGCGAGCAGCGTGCGCGGTTCCACCTCCTTCTCGTACTGGACCCCGTTCACCTTGATGCTGACCTTCATGACTGCACTCCCAGACGCGCCAACGCCAGGCGCAGGCCGCGGCTGACGAGCACGCCCGCGAGGTTCTTCTTGTATTCGATGCTGCCGCGCAGGTCGGCCTGCGGCTCGCTCTTCTTCACGGCCGCGTCCGCGGCCGCGCGAATGAGATCGGCCGTGGGCTGCTGCCCCTTGAGCAGTGCTTCGGCCTCGTCGATGCGCACCGCGCATGGCCCGGCGGACGATAGCGCAATCCCCGCCTCGCGCACCGTGCCGTCGGCGTTCAACGACAGCTGCACGGCCGCGGCGGCGGTGGCGTAGTCACCGACCTTGCGTTCCACCTTCTGGTAAGACCCCGCCGTGCGGTCGTCGGGTACGGGAAAACGGGCGGCCAGCGCCATCTCGCCCTCCGCGACCGCGGTGGTGAAGCTGTCGACCAGGAACTGGTCAATGGGCACGGTCCGCTCGCCCGACTTGCCGCGCACCACCATCTCGGCGCGCATCGCCAGCGCCACCGCCGGCCAGTCGCCAGACGGATCGTTGTGGCACAGGCTTCCGACCACGGTGCCCATCTGGCGGACCACCGGATCGGCGACTACGCGCGAGACGTCGTGGATGAGGCTCCAGCCACGCTCGCCAATCCACGGCGCGCGCTCCACGTCGCTGTCGCGCGCGATGGCCCCGAGCGTCAGGGCGCCATTCATCTTGATGTAGTTCAACTCGGCCACGCTGTTGATGTCCACCAGCACGGCAGGACGCGCAAGGCGGAAGCGCATGGCGGGAATGAGGCTCTGGCCGCCGGCCAGCACGCGCGCGTCGCTACCCAGGCGCTGCAACTGGGCGAACGCGTCGTCGGCGGAACTGGCGCGGAGGTACTCGAAGGCTGCGGGTATCACGGGGGCATCCTCCTCTGACGGTTGGCTTCGGGAGTGGCACCCTCGCGTCTGAACGGAGGATACGCGCTCGGGGATCTCACTACTTATATCGCAGATTGAGGCGCGCCCTCGGCGCGCAGGCCGCCTTCGGGCGGTGGGCCCTCACTGCGTTCGGGTAAAGGCCGCGCTCCGCGCGGTGGGGGACGGCTCTCGCGGTTAGACTCCAGACATGGTGAGTGCCGTTGTGCTGGCGGCGGGCGCGTCCACGCGGATGGGGACGCCCAAGCTGCTGCTGCCCCTTGGGAAGGAGCCCATCGTCCGTCGCACGGTGCGGCAGGTATGTGACAGCGGGTTCGACGAGGTGATCGTGGTGTCGGGAAGCGAGCACCAGCGGATTGTCGAGGCGCTGGACGGCTTGCCAGTTCGCCACGCCGTGAACCCGGACTTTGTCACCGGTATGGGCAGCTCGTTTCGCACCGGGGTGGAGCAGCTCGGGGACGCCGAGGCGGCCATGTTCGCGCTGGCCGATCAGCCGTTCCTCACCCCTGCCGAGTACGGTGCCATCCTCACCACGTGGCGCCTGCAACGCCCGCTGATCGTCGGGTCGCGGTTCGGCGACGTGACAGCGCCGCCTCATCTGTTCGCGCGCGCGCTCTATCCCGAGCTGGCGGCGCTGCAGCATGGCGCGCGGTCGGTGTTGCAGCGCCACGCCAGCCAGATGGTCGTGATGCACTTCGCAGCCGAGCTGTTGATGGATATCGATACACCCGAGGACTATGAGCGAGCCAGAGCGCGCCTGGCCACCGGCCGGTGAAGGCTGCCGGTCGCGCCGGTCAGGAACCCGCCTTCGAAGCCGTGCCTGACGGCGAGGATCTCCCCAAGGATGGAGAGGGCCACTTCGTCCGACGTCTCCGCGCCGAGGGACAACCCCACCGGGCTGTGCACGCGCGCCAGCATCGCCGGTGACGGCGTGAAGCCCTCGTCCCTGAGGTGCCCGAGCAGCGTTTCGTACCGGGCCCGCGGACCGAGGACGCCCACGTAGAAGGGATCGGCCGCGAGCGTGAAGCGAAGTGCCTGCCTGTCGCGCTCCATGTGGTGGCTCATCACCACGACGAAGCTGCCGGGCCGCAGGCTCACGGCCGTGGGCAGTGCGTCGAATGGCGCGGTCACCAACCGGGCGCCCGGGAACAGATCGGACCGCAGGTACGCGCTGCGCGGGTCGACCACGGTGACCGCAAAGCCCAGACCCCACGCCTGGCGGACCAGCGGGACCGCATCCTGCCCGGCGCCGAAGACCACCAACTCGATCGGGGGGACGTTGATCTCGAAGAACAGCTCGACGTCGCCGAACCGCTCCGCCGCGGATTGCGTCTCGCGCGTGGCGAGCATCTCGCGTGCGCGCGCGTCGGCCTCGCATTCGAGCGCGGGGTTCGCAAGATGTCCCACTGCGGAGCCCGAGGCGAACACGATGCGGCGACCCGCGACGCCCGAGAGCGGCGTGACCAGCACCGCGGCCTCGCCTCTGCGCAGCATGTCGAGCCAGGCCGTGGTCACCTCGTCTTCTTCGATGCGCTCGATGCGGATGTCCACGGCCCCGCTGCAGCCGATGTTCAGGCTCCAGATCGAGTCGTCTGCGAGGTCGTAGCTGACCAGCGCGGGCTCGCCGGTGGAAATGACACGCGCGGCGCCATCCGCGACCGCCGGCTCGAGGCATCCGCCCGACAGCGCGCATTCGTAGGTGCCATCCGGCCGCACGAGCATCCTGGCGCCCTCGCGCCGGTAGGCGCTGCCGTGCACGCGCACCACGGTGGCGACCGCGGCCCGCCCTCCTGCCGCGCGCACCTCGGCCAGCGCCGCCAGGAAACGTTCGGCCTCGCGCAGGTTCATCGATCCGACTCTATCAGGACCTCACCACGCTGCTCACTTCTCACTTCCCGCCTCCAGGCGGGCCGCGGGCCTTGCGGGCCAGTCCGATCGCCACGCGTCGGGACGGACCTCGGCCTTGTAGCGGATCCTCACCGGCATCACGCTCAGCCGATCGAAGTTGCGCGCCTCGGCACGGATGGGCCACCAGTCGTAGAGGAAGACCTCGATGGGACGCCACATCGCCACCCAGCCGCCGATCAGGAATCCTTCCCGCAGGACCACGGCCACACGGCTCGCGGGAAGGTACACGGCCAGGGCGTCGCTCGCCGCGACGGACGCGGCGAGGAACGCGAGCGCAATCAGCAGGCTGGTGCGGCCGCGACGCAGCAACTCGCGGAGCCTGCGGCGGGTCAGGGCCGCGCGCTGCGAGAAGAACTCGTGGATGGCGTCGCGGAGGACCGCGGCTTCGTCCGGTCGGCCCGCGGCGCGATCCAGGTGCACCAGCAGCGCCAGCGGCACGTCGTCCGGGAGGTCGGTACTCCATCCGACGATGAACTCCTCGGCCCGCGGATCGAGGTCGCGCTCGTGGAACGGCGATGGGTCGATGGCGTTGAACAGCTGCCGCAGCTCCGCGACGCGCACCTCGATGGCGCGGCAGGCCGAGGGGATCTCGTTGCCGGCCTCCACCGTGGGCGCCGGCGCGCCCGGGCGGGCCTCGCTCATGCGCGCGCCGCCTCGGGCAGCCCGTGGGGGATCCCGGCCACGGCATAGATCTCGGCCTCGTCCAGGCTCTCCCGCTTCAGGAGCTCGTTGACGATGGCATCGAGCTTGTCCCTGTTCTCGCGGAGCAGGCGCCGCGCCTCGGCGTAGCACTCGTCCGTGATGCGGCGCACCTCTTCGTCCACCGCGTTCAACAATACGTCCGACACGCCGAACATGCGCGGGTCGCCTTCCACCGGCAGAACCGACAAAGGACCAATGCGCTCGGACATGCCCCAGCGGCCGACCATCGAACGGGCGATGCGGGTGACGTTCTCGAGATCGCTCTCCGCGCCACTGGTGACCACGCCGAACACCTCCTGCTCGGCGGCCATGCCGCCCAGGGCGCCGACGATGCGGCCGCGCAGGTAGTTGGCGTCGTAGCCGTAGCGGTCGGTTTCGGGCGTGGAGAGCGTGACGCCCAGCGCGCGCCCGCGCGGGATGATCGACACCTTGCGCACCGGATCCGCGCCCGGCTGCAGCATGCCGATGAGCGCATGGCCGGCCTCGTGATAGGCCGTGCGCCGGCGCTCGGCCTCCGGGATCACCACGTTCCTCGCCGTGCCGAGCTGCACCTTCTCGAGCGCGTCGGTGAGGTCGCGATGCGAGACGACGCTCTCCTGGCGGCGCGCGGCCAGCAGCGCGGCCTCGTTGACCAGGTTGGCAAGGTCGGCGCCGGTCATGCCGGGGGTGGATGAGGCAATCCGCTCGAGGTCCACGTCGGGCCCGAGCGGGACCCTCCGCGTGTGGACCTTCAGGATCTCGACGCGGCCCTTGTGATCCGGCGCGTGCACGACGATCTGCCGATCGAAGCGGCCGGGCCGGAGCAGCGCCGGGTCCAGGATGTCCGGGCGGTTGGTGGCGGCCAGCACCACCACACCTTCGTGGCCGGAGAAGCCGTCCATCTCGGTGAGGATCTGGTTCAGCGTCTGCTCGCGCTCGTCGTGGCCGCCGAAGGCGCGCGCCCCGCCGCGCGCGCGCCCGATGGTGTCGATCTCGTCGATGAAGATGATGGCCGGCGCCACCTTGCGGGCCTCGGCGAAGAGCTCGCGAACGCGGCTGGCGCCGACGCCGACGATCATCTCGATGAACTCCGAGGCGCTGGCGCTGAAGAACGGGACGTTGGCCTCGCCGGCCGTGGCGCGGGCCAGCAGCGTCTTGCCCGTTCCAGGCGCGCCGGTCAACAGCACGCCCTTCGGCGCGCGGGCCCCCAGGCGCCGGTACTTCTCGGGATTGCGGAGGAAGTCGACGATCTCGTTGATCTCGCCCTCCACCTCGTCGATGCCGGCCACATCGTCGAAGGTGACGCGGACGGTTTCCTTGTCCACGGGCTTGCGCGGACCGGAGCCGAGGATGCCGCCGCCCATCATGTTCTTCTGGCGTCGGAAGATCCACACATAGAACGCGATGAGCAGGAGGAAGGGCGCCACCGAGAGCAGGAGGTTCGTCAGGACGCCGCGTTCCTGCACGAGCGGCGTGGCGCGCACGGAGGCGCCGCCGGCGGTGAGCTCCGCCAGCAGGTCGTCGCTGGCAAACGTTGGTCGCTCGGTGGTGAAGCGCTCGTAGGTCCGGTTCGGGTCGCCCGGCACCGGGACGGCTTTCTTCAGCCCACCCTGGATGGAGTCGCCGCGGGCGAAGAGCTCGCTGACGTTGCGACTGGCCACCTGTGTCTTGAACTCGGTGTAGGGGATGGCTTCCGGCCCGGCCAGGCGATCCTGGACAGTGAGGATGCCGAAGACGATGAGGTAGCCAACGGCGAGCAGGGCCAGGACCGACCATCGCGGACCCTTTGCCGCGGGCTCGCCCTTGGGCAGGCCCTCCGTGCGCCACGGCCGCGAGGGCGGCTGGTCGGCGGCAGGCTCTGGGACGCGCGGTTCGGTGGCCGGCGCCTGGTTGTTCGGCTCGGGCATGACATCTCCATGATGGCCCAGGGAGAAGCCGAGTGACGAACTATACGTGGCTGTGGGGCGCGTGCGCGCGGCACCGGGGGAGGTCCGCGCTACCGCATGCGCACGCAATCCCCCTCCGGCACGCTGCCCTACCTGTGCCGCTTGGCCCGGTAGAAGTAGTAGTCGGCGGTGTACGGCACCAGGCTGATCTTGCCGACGTCGGTGGTCTGGCTGCATCCCGTCGTGGGGGCGACGCCGCCGGACGTGCTCAGCCGGTGGATGTAGGCCGTCTGCGCGAGCGTGCCGCCACCCGTGGGTCCGATCGCGGCCCCCGTGGCCTGGAGCAGCAGCCAGGGAATCGCGCCGGCTTCGACGTAGTCCGGATCGCTCGAAGACGCCACGGCGCGCGCCCACACCCGGCTGGTGTCGAAGGAGTGCTGCCACGTCGGGCGAGGCAGGTTGTTCTCGACCGGGTTCGCGCTGAGGAAGTGCGTCGCGTTCTGCTGGTCGAAATCGCCGATCAGCGACTGGAACAAGGTCGCCTGCGGTCCCAGGAAGGCCCACGTGATCCCGGAGGTGGTTTGCAGGCAGACGAAATTCTGTGTCCCCGCTGCCTCCCCCTTGAAGAAGACCGAGTATCCATCCGGCACCTCGAGCGCCGGCGGCACCGCGGGCAGGTCGATCCGTGACGGGCGCCCTTGTGCCATCGCCATTGAAGCGGTGAAGCCGAGGACGATCACGGCGGTAGCGAGCAGGCTCCGAAAATCGCGAGTCATTGTCTTGTCCTTTCTGAATCCGGAAACACGTTGTCGATACCGATTGGCGTCTTCACACCCGCACGCCAACCGCCAACCAGTACTCACGCGGAACGCAGATCCCCAGCTCGGTGAGGTATCCGTTGTGAAAGGCGATGAAGTCGGCGCGCAGCGCGTCGCGGCGGGCCGGATCGAGGCTGTTCGCCAGCGCCTTCGTCGGGCCGTAGCCGCGCGAGAAGGTGTCCCACGCCGCATGTAGCGCCGCATCACCGTGAACATCTCGAACACGCTGCTGTCCGAGAGCCAGGTCGTCAGCGCCACGCGGCCACCCTTGCGGCATACGCGCGCGAGCTCCGCGGCAGCAGCCTCGGGGCGCGTGGCGAACATGATGCCGCACGTCGAGATGACGGCATCGAACGTGCCGTCGTCGAAGGGCAGGTCCTCGGCGTCGCCGATCTGATACTCGATGGGCAGCCTTTCTGCCCTGGCCCTGGCCTGCGCCGCGGTCAGCACCTCGCCCGCGATGTCGACGCCCGTGACCGTTGCGCCGCGCCGCACGTTGTGTGGCTGAATCCGGCTCGTCATCGTTCCCTGCATGAGTCCTCCCTGCCACAGGAGGAATCGGAAACGCACACCGGAACCCGCCAGCACGGTCACGCGGCTTCGCACGAGGCCTCGGCTTGGGCTACACTCAAGGGCCCCCGGCCCGAGTCATGGCCCAACAACCCATTCCGGCCCTCATGGAAGCCGCCGAGCGGGGTGAGGCAGGCGCCGCCGAGGCCCTCTTCACCGCGCTCTATGCGGAGCTGCACCGAATTGCCCGCCGCCAGCTGGCGCACCACGGCTGGGGCGTGACGATTGGCGCCACGAGCCTGCTGCACGAGGCCTACCTCGATTTGTCGCGCCGGGACGGCAGCGCGTTCCCCGACGAGCAGCGCTTCATGGCCTACGCCGCGCGCGTGATGCGCGGGCTCATCATCGACTACGCCCGGAACCGCCAGGCCCAGAAGCGTGGCGGCGAATTCCACCTGACTACGATCAGTACGGATGTAGCGGAGTCGGTGGCGGGCGGAACCGACCTCACGGCGCTCGGTGGTGCGTTGGAGGAGCTGGCCGCGGTCGACCCTGCGCTTGCGGACGTCGTGGACCTGAAGTTCTTCTGCGGGTTCACGGTGCCCGAGATTGCCGCCATGAAGCGGGTCTCGGAACGGACCATCGAGCGCAGCTGGCAGAAGGCGCGGCTGTTCCTGCACAGGGCCGTCCGCCAGGACCTGTTGCGCGAATGACCGCCTGACGGAGTCGTGATGTCGATATCGCCGGAGGCCTGGCAGACCATCAGCCCGCTGCTCGACGAGGCGTTGGAGTTGCCAGCCGAAGAGCGGGCGCGCTGGCTGGACGTGCTCCGCGCGAAGAATTCCGCCACCGCCGCGGCGGTGGCCGCCTGGCTCGACGACTTCGATGTCATGCAGTCCGGCTCGTTCCTCGAGGATGGCGCCGAGGCCACGCCCGCGAGGTCGGCCCTCGTCGGGCTGAAGATCGGACCCTACCGGCTCGTCGAGCCGATCGGCCACGGCGGGATGGGCACGGTGTGGCTGGCCGAGCGGCACGACGGGCAGTTCGAGCAGCGGGCGGCGGTGAAGATGCTCAACGCCGCGCTCATCGGCGAGGCCGGCAACGAGCGCTTCGCCCGCGAGGCCGGCATCCTCGCGCGGCTCACGCACCCGCAGATCGCCCACCTGATCGATGCCGGCATCTCGCCGCTCGGCGGGCCGTACCTGGTACTCGAGCACGTGCCCGGGGAGCACATCGATCGGCACTGCGACGACAAGCGCTTGTCCATCCCGGATCGGCTGCGCCTGTTCCTCGACGTCATCGCGCCGGTGGCGTACGCGCATGCCAATCTGGTGGTGCACCGTGACCTGAAGCCGGCGAACGTGCTGGTGACCCCCGAGGGGCACGTGAAGCTGCTGGACTTCGGCATTGCGAAGTTGCTGCATGCCGACGCGGACCCTGCCTCCCAGCCCACCCTGCTCACGCGTGGCGGCGCCCTGACGCCGGGCTATGCCGCGCCGGAACAGCTCACCGGCGGCACGATTACGACGTCCACCGACGTCCACGCGCTGGGCACCCTGCTGTACCAGCTGCTCACCGGCCGCCACCCGTTTGCCGACGCCGCGTCTTCTCCGGCCCGACTGGTCGAAGCCATCGTTTCGCACGATCCACGGAAGCCGTCGGAGGTCGTGGCCCTGCCCCCGATCGCCGAGGACGAAACGGCGGAGTCCATCGCCGCGGCACGCGGGACGACCGTGTCCCGGCTCCGGCACTCGCTGGCCGGGGACCTCGACACCATCGTGGCCACCGCGCTCCGGAAGCCGCCGTCCGAGCGGTACGCCTCGGTCACCGCGCTGGCGGACGATGTGCGCCGGCACCTGCGGGACCAGCCGATCAGCGCCCGCGCCGAGTCGGTGTCCTATCGGTTCACACGCTTCGCCCGCCGGAACCGGGTGCCACTGGCCCTGGCCGCCACCGCGGTCATGGCGCTGCTTGCCGGGCTCATCGGCACCATCAGCCAGGCCAGCCGCGCCAGCGCGCAGGCCCGGGCCGCCGACGAGCAACGCGCGCGCGCCGACCGGCAGGCCGCCGAGGCCACGGCCCAGCGCGATTTCGCACGCCGTCAACTCGCGCGCGCCGAAGCCATCAACGACCTCAACGCGTTCCTCATTGCCGATGCCGCCCCCCTGGGGACGACGTTCACGGCCGGGGATCTGCTCGCGCGGGCCGAGGCCATCGTGTCGAGGCAGCAGGGCGACGAGACCGATATCCGGGCGGGCACCCTGGCCTCCATTGGCCGGCTCTACGAGATTCGCGGGGAAACCGAGAAGGCCGGCCGGGTGCTGGGCCAGGCGTACGAGCTGGCCCGAGCGGTGGCGGACCCCTCGGTTCGCGCCGAGGCCTCGTGCGCGCTGGCGACCGTCGTCGTGAGGACAGGGGATCTCGCGCGGGCACGCGAGCTGATTGACGAAGGGTTGACGACGCTTCCCGACGCGCCGCAGTACGCGAGCTCGCGTGTCTTCTGCCACCTGTTCGCCGTCGGCGTGCGGAACTGGGTTGGAGATGGCGAGGCCGCCCTCACGCACGCGAAGGGCGCGCAGGCCCTGGCCGCGGAGGCGGGCCTGAACTCGTCGCTGATGCAGTTGCGCATTGCCATGGACCTGGCCGAGTCGTACCGCAACGCGGACCGCGACCAGGAGGCCCACGAGGCGTTTTCGGACGCGCACGCACGGCTGGTGGCGCTGGGCCGCGACCAGACGGAACGGGCGGGCACGCTGCTCAACAACTGGGGCCTGACCCTCGGGTCGCTCGGCCGGCCGCTGGAGGCGGAACAGATGTTCCGGCGCGCCGTGCAGATCAGCACCGCGACGTCAGACGCCCGGGTCGAGCCGATTCTCTGGAACAACCTGGCGCGGACGCTGTACGACCTCGGCCGCCTCCGGGAGGGGATTCAGCTCGCCGAGCGCGCGCGCGCCGGGGCCCTGGCCCGGGGCGACGCCATCGTCGCCGACCAGGCGCTGCTGCTGCTCGCCCGCCTGCACCTCAGGAACGGCGACGTGTCCCGAGGGGAGGCGATGCTCGACGAAGTGGTGTCGCACTTCCGCGGGATGTTTCCACCGGCGCACCCCGCGTTCGTGGCGGTGGTGATGGACCGCATCCGCGTGCCGGAGAGTCGGGGACGGTATCAGGAAGCCCTCGCGCTGGCCGATCGTGCCGTGGCATTCGTCGAGGCCACCCCGCAGTCTCGATCGTCCCTGGGGATCACGCTCAGGCGCCGTGCCGAGATTGCGCTGAAGCTGCGCCGCTTCGGGGCCGCCCGCGCCGACGCCGAACGCGCCGTGTCCCTGGCCCTCGAGCGAGCCGGCGCCGGGCGCGCGTCGGGAAGCGTCGGCCTGGCGTACCTCGCGCTCGGCCAGGCCAACGCGGGAGAGGGGCGCGTGGCGGAGGCGCGCACCGCGCTACGGTCGGCGGTCGAGCATCTCGTGCCGACGGTCGGAGCGGATCACGCCGAGTGCGTGCGCGCGCGCGAGCTGCTGGCGCGCGTCGACGCGCCGCGGGACGCGGTGAGCGCCCAGCCCTGAAGCGCGGCAGCCGACGACGTGCCTCGCTCAGGGAACAGGCGCGCGCACGGCCCAGCGCAGCTTCGCGGCCGCGGCTCGCCGGTCCGCGAACGTCTCCACCCTTGCTGAACGAACGACCTCACGCGCAATCCCGGAGTACACGCCCGCTCGATAGCCGGCCTGGAACGCCTTCTTCACGCGCCGGTCCTCGCCGGAGTGAAAGGTCAGCACGACGACCCGGCCGCCCGGCGCCAGGCACTGCGGCAACGACCGCAGCAGCGCATCCAGCGCGGACAATTCGGCGTTCACCGCAATGCGCAGCGCCTGGAACGCGCGGCGGACAGACATCTTCACGTCCGCCTTCGCCAGGTCCGGCAGTGCCCGGTTGAGCCCGGTGCGAACCAGCCGTTCCAGAGCGTGGGTGGTCGTGATGGGCTCCTGCTTCAGCATGCTCGCAATGAGCCGGGCGTGTGGCTCGTCGGCGTTCGTCGTGAGCACGGAGGCGAGGGCGTCCTCGCTCAGGCGGGCGACGAGCTGCCACGCGGGCTCACCCTGTGAGGGGTTCATCCGCATGTCGAGGGGACCGGGCTCCTTGTAGCTGAAGCCGCGAGACGGATTGTCGACCTGCATCGAGGACACGCCAAGGTCAACCACCACCAGGTCCACGGCCGCGACGCCCTCGGCCGCCAGCACCTCAGGCAGGTCCGCGAAGTTGCCGTGGCGAGCCACGAACGTATCGGCGCTGTAGCCAGCGGCGCGCAGGCGTGCTTCCGTGCGTGGCAACTCGAGAGGATCGACGTCCAATCCGATCAGGCGTCCACCGGGCTGCACGCGCTCCAGAATTGCCTGCGCGTGCCCCGCGTATCCGAGCGTGCAGTCGACCGCGACGTCGCCGGCCATTGGCCGAAGGTACCGGAGCACTTCATCCAGCATGATCGGTCGATGCATGACGCTTGACCGCAGCATAGCGCACCGCGGAGCCGTGCTCCTTCCGGGCGCCTCGAGCTCGTCAATCCGTCGTATCGACAGTGCTGGCATCCACTTGCGCTGTGGTACGGAGGTTGTCTCGGGCCAGTCCGCCCATCCTCCGTCTAACGGTGAAGTGCATTGGACAGGAACTCCAATGACCTGCCACGCGCGGTTGACAATGCATGGTTGACGCTCTGGTAGTCGATGGGCTGCAGAGCTGCGGCGAGATCGAATTCTCCGCCGGAGAGACGTTGTGTGAGTCCAGCCAACCGTAGCAGACTGAGGACCCGAGTGCCATATTGGCCGGGAGATACAGCCACGAACTGCTTGTTCAGATTGATCGCAAATGCGGTCCCGTGAAAGGAGCTAACCACTGTGAAGCTAGCACCCGCCATTAGTGCAAGAAACTCCTGGGGTGTGGCATTGCTGAACAGCCTGTCGCAGCCCGAAAATCGCTGTCGAAACCAGCCTGGCGTCACCTGAAAAATCCTCAGTCCGAGTGCGGAAGCGACTTGCCTGGCGCAGTCCATCACTTGTTCCCACACTGCTCTGGGCTCCACGGAGTAGACCAACAGATACGGTTCGAGAAGTGACAGTTTGTCAGCGAAATTGCGCCATTCGATGCCGTCCAGCAGCAGAGTGGGATCCACAACGTGGGTGGCGTCAGGCCGTCCCAGATGCTGCATGATATCTATTGCGGTATCTTCGCGAACGGAGACCGGGCCCAACTCGCTCACCAAGTCTCTGGTCGCAGCCACGTCGCCGTCGTCCAGACGGTCGACACCAAAGCTCGCGGCATAGGCAATCCGGCGGCTGTTCGAGCCTGCAAACCCCAGGTAGTAGGCCTTGTCCACGCCGCGATTGTGGATGCAATTCCACACCTGGTCACTGCCGGTCATGTAGATGTCCGCGGAGGGTGGATCTTCCTGTAGCTCCTCGAAGGTCTTGTAGCTGCGTCTGGTCAATCGTAAGGACTTGGACAGGAATGCGTCGAAAGTCTTGCGGGTTCTCACCACCTCGACGGCTTTATAGGAGACCCTCAGAGCCCTTCGCAGTGGCGGGAGACTCGGATCCTTGGCTGGCTCCAATATCTGGTGCCAAACCCGGTCGTGTGGTCGCCAGTAGTCGATCAGTTCGACTGAATACCCCATGCGCTCCAGGGTCGTTGATAGGGCATACGCCTGCAAGACAGAGCCGAAATTCAGCACTCTATGAAGCGTGATCAGCGAGACTGTGCGGCCATCGCCAACGAATTGCGTGGACATCGTACGAATGGGATCACTCAGATCCTTGTCGAGCAGCAAGCGGCTGTCAACGGTTTGGTGGGCATCCCTCCGTCAGGAGGGGCTCAGTCCTGGTGACGCAAGGGGGTCAATTTCTCCTGTAGTTGGACGAGGGCTAGAGTGAGGGTCAAAGGTCGATCAGAACATCCTCGATTGGCCGGTGCGCACTGCAGGCGACTCTGAACGTCTCCGGCAGATGTCCTACGGCGATCATCATGATGATTGCGTGGTTGACCGGAATGCCGCTCACCATGCGTAGCTTTCGATCGACCGCAGGCGGTACGGCCCAATTCAGGCAGCAGGTGCCAACTCCCATGGAATGCAGCGCGAAGACTAGGGTCATTGCGAACATTCCGCCGTCGATCCACTGCTGGTGGCGCTCGTCGGGTGTCAGGAAGGTTTCAAGGCGTGAGGTAACGACGAGCAGCTTGTTGATTTGATGCGAGAATCCACGATTGCCATTTTGGAGCGACAGCAGCCCGTTCATCTTGCTTCGCTCCGTCACAACGAACACGCTCGCTGATTGGCGATTGCACACAGATGGCGTTGTCTGGGCTATCTGGACCGCCTTCTCGATTGTCTCGTGCGCGACAGGCTCATCGGAGAAATGGCGAATGCTGTGCCGGCTCTCGGCAAAAGGCCGCAGTTCGATCCGTGCGTGCCGCCAGATCTCCTCCCGCGTCACTTCTTCCGCGCCACCTTCCTGATGGTCAGGAACCCTGGAACTGGGCGCCACCAAGGTATCCAGTGCCGAGCGCAGCTCCGAGACATCGATCTGATGGCGCTCGTTGAACGAAATGTATTGCCGTAGGGCGCTCACGACAGCGTCCGTGGTGCCATCGGGACCGAAGAGGGCCAGATAGTCGCGCAAGTCCGAGAGGAGCGCCGACAGCAATGCTTCGCCAAAACCCGGGCGCGGCACTGGCAACGCGAGGCCCTTTTCGACCGAATGGTAGTATCGAATCAGACTCGCCTGCAGCGCACCTCTCGATTTGGGGCGTCGATACCCTGCTTCGGCCCTGTAATGCCAGAAGTCGTAGAGGAAACAACGGCCAAGCCATAGCTGGGTTCTGACCGAAGCGGCAAGCGCCTTGAAGCGCCCCGATCCTCTGGCAGGTCTCACCTTCATTCTTCATCCTCGCGTCTGCCATCCTCTCACGCTCCGTGATGATCCTGCCTTCGTGCTGCTCGAGCCCAGGACTCGTCGGGCGAAGCGTGGGTCTTCGACATCCGCTCGAAGAACGACAGCTCCGCGAGCGGGCCTGACTCCACCACGCGCCCTCCGTCGAGGACGAGCCCGTCCTGACAGGAGGCGATGGTGCTGAGCCTGTGGCTGATGACGATGGTCAACTTGTGCCCGGCGCGCCGTTTGATGAGCGACATGATGGCCGCCTCGGAGATGCCGTCGACGGCATTGGTGGCCTCGTCCAGGATGAGCAGCTCGGGATCGCGCAGCAGCGCGCGGGCGATGCCGATGCGCTGTCGCTGACCGCCCGAGAGGCTCAGTCCGCGGCTGCCGACGGTGGTCGCGTAGCCTTCCGGCAGGGCCTGGATGAACCGGTCGGCGTCCGCCTGCTGCGCTGCCTGCAAAATGCGCTCGAACGAGGCGTCGGGAACGCCATACGCGATGTTGTCCGAGATGCTGGCATCGATCAGGTCGATGTCTTGACCGGCCAGCGCCACGTGCGAGAGCCATGACTGTGGATCGATCTCCGCGACGTCACGACCGTCCAGCGTGATGCGGCCAGCGCTCGGTTCGAGCAGCCGGCAGATCAGGTTCACCAGCGTGCTCTTGCCGGCACCGGAGGGCCCCAGGATGGCGAGCGCGCGGTCCGGACGGATGGCGAAGTTCAGGTCGACCAGCGCCGGGCCCGCCTCTTGCCGAGTGGGATACGAATAGTCGACGTGCTCGAAGATCAGCGGCGCCGAAAGCTGCGAGACGCTCGCCTTGCCTGGCGGTGACGGAGGTTTGTCGCTCGAGTCGAGGAGCCAGGCCACCTCACGAACCGGTCCGCGTAGCGACGCCAGCTCGAGCTGCGCCCGGCTGAGGGCCATCAGGTGCGGCTGCGTACGATACAGCAGCACCAGAAACGTGATGATGGCGGGCAAGGTCAGCCCGATGCGCTGGGCCAGCAGCAGGACCGTGATGAAGAGCGCGGCGTGCAGAACCTCGAACAGCGGTCCGGTGACGGAAGCGTTTCGCTCCACGTCCCAGAGCGCCCTCCTGACGCCGTCGGAAGCCTGGGTGAAGCGTGTCTGCTCCCGCGCTTGTTGGCCAAAGATGCGAATGAGACGCATCGCTTCGATGATCATCATCATCCGCGCCGTCAGTTCCCGGTTGGTCGTGGCGACGCGCTCGCTCAAGCGCTCCAGCCTGCGCGCGTAACCCACCTGGGCGAGGCGAATCAACAGCACGCCCGCGACGACCACCAGCGACAGCTTCCAGCTCACGGCGAACAGCAGCCCCACGAACACGACGACGGCGCCCGCAGACGCCGTGATCGAGAAGGCCAGGCGGATCGCGTCGGATGCGCGCCATGACTCGGTCGAGACGATGGTCACGAGGCGGACCGGGTCCTGGCGCAGGAAGAACGAATAGCCGAGCGACAGCAGCTGCCGGCTGAGCGCTGCGCGAATATCGTGTCCCGCCCTGCCGTCGACCCACGCCACGATCACCCAATAGAGAGTCTGGAGCGCGGCCTTGACGAGGATTGCTCCAAGGATGCACGCGGCCACACCCACGAGGCGCCAGGCGGGGGGAAACGCCGCAGAAACCTGCGCGAACAACCGCGTCACCCCCGTTGCCGGGCCGGCCGCCGCTCCCAGAAATTCCGTGAGCAACGGGATCAGCAAGCCGATGCCGAAGCCCTCGAGGGCGCTGGCCAGCAAGCTGAGCAGCGCCAATACCGGTACCACCCACGTGTACCGCTCGAGCACCGGTAGAAACGCTTCCCCTGCCGAACCAATGGCGCGCGACAGCCCGTACCGGAGCAGCATTCGAAGAAAACTGCGGTTGGGCTCAGACGGTTCCGGCATCGGGGACCAATCGCATACTCTATCTTCGAATTGGCGGGGTCGTCGTTCGATTCACGAGCGCAACAGTCGCGGGGGGAAGTACGTGCCGAGCGGTAGGCCAACGGTGGCCGTCATCATTCCCACCTACAACCACGCCCGTTTTCTGGCGGCGGCGCTCCGCAGCGTTGCTGCCCAAACTCAGCCGCCCGACGAAATCATCGTCGTCGATGACGGCTCTCGGGACGATCCCGCGTCCGTGGTTCAGGGGTTTTCGGAGGTGACGCTGCTGCGGCGGGAGCACGGTGGGTTGGCCGCCGCGCGCAACACGGGCCTGGCCGCCGCGGCGGCGGAGAAGGTGCTCTTTCTCGACGCCGACGACCTGCTGCATCCGGAAGCCATCGTGGCCGGACTGGCCGCGTTCGCCGGCGCCCCCGATGCCGCATTCGTCTACGGCGCACATCGGCGCATCGACGAGCACGGCAACGTCCTCGCGGCCTACAAGTACGCGCCGATCGGCGAGAACCCCTACGTCGACTTCTTGATGGGCAACATGATTGGCATGCATGCCGCGGTCATGTACGACCGACGGGCCCTTTCCGCAGCCGGCGGTTTCGATGCCAGCCTGTTGCGCTGCGAAGACTACGACATGTACTTGCGGCTGTCGCGCACGGGGGCCATTGCCTCGCACAAGGCTCTGGTTGCCGACTATCGCTGGCACGGCGACAACATGTCCGCGAACAACGCGGAGATGCTCGACTGGGTGCTCAAGGTGCTCGGTCATCAGGCGGGCTTCGCACGAGAGCGTCCGGAGACGCTGGCCGCCTGGCAGATGGGACGTAAGATCTGGAAGGACTACTACGCTGAGGAAACCTTGAAGTCCCTTTCTGGACGGCGCCCTTTGGAAATGCTTTCGGGTCTCGCGGTCGCCATGAAGCTGTCGCCCGCCTCGACGCTCCGGCGCGGGGCAGGCGGCCTGAAGCGGCGGTTGGTGGCGTGGGTCAAGACCATGGCCTTGCGCTCTCCTCCGCGCATCGGCGCGGTGGACTTCGGCGACCTCGGCTCCACCAGGCCGATCAGCCTGGACTTCGGCTTCGACCGCGGGACCCCCGTGGATCGCTACTACGTCGAGGCGTTTCTGGCGCGTCACGCCTCGGACATTCACGGCCGGGTCCTCGAGATCGGCGACGCACGCTACAGTCGGCGCTTCGGTGGCGCCGCCGTCACGCGGCAGGACGTGCTGCACGTTTCGCGAAATGTCCCGGAAGCGACGCTGATCGGTGACATGGCAGAGCCGGGGGTGCTGCCCGAGGGCGCTTTCGATTGCATCGTGCT